>PDWI01001624.1_pt1 | contig 35156 bp, 27 predicted proteins | sample 1430891 | NCBI WGS metagenome assembly PDWI01 (sample SAMN01162508, study PRJNA174530) | Oral metagenome, whole genome shotgun sequencing project. | biome: Marine environment; feature: Marine mammal; material: Swab sample of the gingival sulcus; isolation source: swab sample of gingival sulcus... | reverse complement strand
TGACTTTCTAGAAGCTAATGAAGAGTATGGATTAGTATACACAGACTACAAGAAGTACTATCAAGAAGAGAACCGATTTGAAGATTTTAAAACTCAAAGTATTCAATCTATAGAAGATATAATACTAGAAAATCATATTCCAACACTTACTACTTGTTTTAGAAGAGATTTATTGCAAAATTATCTCGAACAAGGTGTTCCCCAATATCCCTCCTTTCCTTTTGGAGACTATCCTTTGTGGCTACATATCACTTATCTCAAAAAAGCCTATCACTTAGCTGATATTACAAGTGTATATCGTATTTCAGTTAATACAGCAAGTCGTCCTATTGATATTAACAAAAACCTGTTTTTCACACAAAAAGTAAAAGAATGTAAGATCTTTTTCTTAGAAAGATATTGTCCAAACAATAAAGTTTTAAAACAAAAAATAGAAAATAATTATGCTTGTGCCATTTTAAAGACTTGTATAAAACGAAATGCAAAAAAACAATATTATGAGAATGCTCATTTAATACACAATGTAAAGAGTCTTCCTTTAAAAATTGCCTATTCTTTGTGTCAACTTAATTTCTCTATTTTCTCAAGATTCTATCGCTTTCTATATTCCTTTAAAAAATAAAAAAGCACTTATAAAGCTTAGAAGCTTCTAAAATTTTATTTAGCAATAAATCCTTATCTTTGTGTAGATTAAGGAATTATATAAACTTTTCTTTTTAATAGAAAAAATATAAAATTAACAGAAACAAAAACAAGCAATATATGTGTGGAATTGTTGGATATATAGGAAAAAAAGAAGCTTTCCCTATACTCCTAGATGGATTAAAAAAATTAGAATATAGAGGCTACGACAGTGCAGGTGTTGCTCTTTTAAATGACCAACAATCATTAAGAGTGTACAAGGCTAAAGGAAAAGTGATTAATCTTGAAGAGAAGTCTTCTGGAAATGACCTTTCTGGAACTATTGGTATTGCCCATACTCGTTGGGCTACTCACGGAGAACCTTGTGAAAAAAATGCCCATCCCCACTACTCTTCTTCCGAAGAAATTGCAATCGTTCACAATGGCATTATTGAAAACTATCAAAGTATAAAAAAAGATTTACAAAAAGAAGGATATAACTTTATTAGCGAAACAGATACAGAGGTACTTGTACAACTCATAGAGTATACAAAGGCAAAATACCATCTTGAATTATTCCCTGCTGTTCAAAAAGCCCTAACTTGTGTTATTGGAGCTTATGCCATTGCTATCATTGACAAAAGTCATCCCAACACACTTATCGCAGCTCGTAAAAGTAGCCCTCTCGTACTCGGCGTAAGTGATAATCACGAAGAGTTTTATATAGCTTCTGATGCAAGTCCTCTTATAGAATACACTCGGAATGTAATTTATATAGAGGATGAAGAGATTGTAGAACTATCTATTGGAAAAGCTCCTCGTATTGAAAATTTACAAAAAGAAAGCATTGAACATCAGGTTAATGAAGTTAGCTTTGATATTGGTATGATTGAAAAAGGAGGCTTTCCTCATTTTATGCTCAAAGAAATCTACGATCAACCCGATCGTTTGAATGATTGTATGAGAGGACGTATCAATAAAGAACTCAATGAAATCAAACTTTCTGCTCTCATTGATCATAAAGATCGCCTCATTAATGCCGAAAGAATTATCATCTTAGGCTGTGGCACTTCTTGGCATGCTGGACTTTTGGGGAAACAACTTATAGAGTCTTTTGCTCGTATTCCTGTTGAGGTTGAATACTCTTCTGAATTCCGCTATCGTAATCCTATCATTTCTGAGAAAGATGTTGTAATTGCAATTTCTCAATCAGGAGAAACAGCAGATACGATTGCAGCACTTAAACTTGCTAAAGAAAGAGGAGCTTTCATTTTTGGCATCGTTAATGCAATAGGTTCTTCTATTGCTAGAATTGCTGAGACGGGCACTTATATTCATGTAGGGCCTGAAATAGGTGTTGCCTCTACCAAAGCTTTTACTGGGCAACTCAATGTTTTAACGATGTTTGCCCTTGCTTTAGGATACGAAAGAGGATCAATAGAAAAAGAGAAATATCATCATTTGGTAAATGAATTAACCCAAATTCCTGAAAAAATTGAAAAAATATTTGCTCAAGAAGAAAAAATTCAAGAAATCTCAAAAATCTTCACCTATGCTCGTAATTTTATTTACTTAGGTAGAGGATTTAACTATCCTGTGGCCTTAGAAGGAGCTTTAAAATTAAAAGAAATTAGCTACATCCATGCCGAAGGATACCCCGCTGCCGAGATGAAACACGGACCTATTGCTCTTATTGATGAAGAAATGCCTGTTGTTGTTATATCTACGAAAGACAATGTCTATGAAAAAGTGGTGAGCAATATACAAGAAGTAAGTGCTAGAAAAGGTCGTATTCTTGCTATTGTTACAGAAGGAGATACTGAAATTAAAAATATGACAGAAAATATCATAGAAGTTCCTCATGTCCCCTCTGAACTAGAACCTCTTATAACCGTTATACCTTTACAACTTCTTTCCTATTATATTGCTATAAACAAAGGTAAAGATGTTGATCAACCTCGTAATTTAGCCAAATCTGTAACTGTAGAATAAAATAATTTATTAAAAAATAAAATTTCAAATAATTATGAACTATTTCAATAATAACAATCAAGATAAGGTTGGCACTTTTGAAGAAAAAAAGAGTGAAAGAGTATATCAATATGTTTATGAAGAAGAAAAAGTTTCTCGTTTAATGAATAAAGTTTTTCTTTGGATGGCTGCAGCATTAGGACTAACAGCTTTAACTAGTTATGCTCTTGCTTTTACTCCTATATACTTCTATATTTATTCTTCTTCCTTTATGTGGTGGGGACTTATAATTGCAGAACTTATTCTTGTCAGTTACTTATCTCGAAAGATCTTTTCGATGTCTTTCTTTAAGGCTTCTATTTGTATGGCTATCTATTCGGTACTAAATGGTATAACTTTAAGCTATATATTTGCCATTTTTGATATTGGATCTATAGTTTCTACTTTCCTTATCACAGCAGGAACCTTTTTCTCAATGGCTGTCCTTGGGTATTTTATTAAGAAAGATCTATCTAGAATTAGTCGCTTCTTAATGATGATCTTAATGGGACTGATAATTGCTACAGTTGTTAATCTATTTATAGGGTCTTCTCAAATGGATTGGATTATTTCTCTTGTAGGAATACTCCTCTTTACAATACTTACTGCAGTTGACACAAACGTTATAAAAAAACAACTTACCGAAAATAACGGAGCTATTGACAGTGAAGATTTGCATAAGATTGCTTTATTAGGCTCTCTCAATTTGTATTTAGATTTTATAAATCTTTTCATCTATCTTCTTCGTTTTCTTGGAGTTCGTGATTAAGGTCTATGAAACATTTTTAGCTACCAAGAGCTTACTTAATAAAGAGTAGCTCTTGGTTTTTATTATTATGCAGATAAAATCACCTTCTATATTTACTAAAAATCTTCTTGAATGGTATCATGAGAATGCAAGAGATTTACCTTGGAGACACACTCAAAATCCCTATAAAATATGGATATCTGAAATCATCCTTCAACAAACACGAGTGGCTCAAGGGATGGAATATTATGAACGATTTATCTCTCACTTCCCTACTCTAGAATCTTTAGCTCTAGCTCCCGAAGATCTTGTTTTAAAACTTTGGCAAGGTCTAGGCTATTACTCTCGTGCAAGAAATCTACATAAAGCAGCTCAACAAATTGTAAAACTGCATAAGGGTATTTTTCCTTCAGAATATAAAGACCTTCGCTCTTTATCAGGAATTGGAGAGTATACAGCAGGAGCTATCCTTTCATTTGCGTTCCAAAAACCTTATCCCGCTGTAGATGGTAATGTCCTTCGTGTATTAAGCCGAATTACGGCATGTGCATTACCTATAGATTCTATAAAAGGAAAGAAAGAATTGACACAGGTAGCGAGTTCCTTGTTACAATGGGGCAATGTCGCTAATATCAATCAAGCTCTTATTGAGTTAGGAGCTTTGCTTTGTCTACCTAAAAATCCTAAATGCAATTTATGTCCTATTTCTTTTTCTTGCTCCGTCTTTGAAACAGCCGATATAAGTTTGTATCCAATTAAAGAAAAGAAAGTAAAAATTACAAAGAGACATCTTTATTTCTTTATTATTCGTTCTCCTAAATGGATCATTCAAAAAAGAGATAATAAGGATATTTGGAGAAGCCTCTACCAATTCCCCCTATTAGAAAACAAAAATGCACTTTCTCAGGAAGAAGTATTAAAAGAAATTAGAAAAATCTTCTCCTCTTTTGAAATCAAGGTGCAAACAAAAAATGCAATAAAGCACAAACTGAGTCATCAAGAACTTTATATCCATTTTTTAGAAGGAGAAATAAAAAATGGAGAAGCTTTGCCCCCCCAATACATAGAAATTGATTCTCATCAATTGGATCAGTTTGCCTTCCCCGTTCCTATCCTTCGCTATCTTGAATCTAGAGCTTACTTATAACGCTTACGATAGATTTTACTTCTTTTTATCGCAGAACTTAAAATACGGGTATATTCTAAAAGAGTTGAAAAAACTACAATTTTCGTACTTACATTTCCTTTTATATCTTGTATTGCTTGTTCTGTACATAGATATAAATCTCGAATATTCTCTATAGAAACAACTCCTAAAAAGAATTCTATTCTCTTTCTATCTTCAGTTTTTAAATATTTGGGCATTTCTCTTGTTATAAGAAAACGATAAAGGAGTCTGAAGCTTTCCTCTAAATAATCAAAAAAACAAATTGCCGCTTCTCGACCATCTTTTTGCATCTGCTCTCCTAAAGTTCTAAAAACAATAAATTCACGACTGTTAAGACCTTTAATAAGAATTTCTAAATAAAGAAAGTTTCTTTCATTAATATGCGTATCTTTTTGTGACAGCAATGCTTTTGAAATAAGTCCTTGGGATAAGTTTACAAGCCTTTTTAAAGATATGTTATCTTCTTCTAAACTGGGATTTATTGACACAAGAGCCTCTTTAACCTCTTGAAAAGACAATAAAGGAAGTTCAAACCTTTGCATTCGACTATAAATTGTCTCTAACAAGCGTTCACTATGATTGGAAACTGTAATAAAAATTGTATTGTCTGGAGGTTCTTCCATCAGTTTAAGCAATTTATTACATCCTGACTCCGTCATTTTTTCTAATTGATAAATTATCACGCATCTATATTTAGCCTCAACAATAGCATAACTTAATCTATCAACCAAAATCGATGCATCTTCATTATAAATGACTGCTTGTTTATTCTCTAGATTTAGCATCTCTAACCATTGTTCATTTGACCAATAAACTCCATATTTATCAAATAACTGTCTCCATTCAGGCAAATAATTTTCAGAAGAAACCGTAGCACTTCCTTTTTTTACAACAGGATAAACAAACATAAGATCAGGATGTTGTAAGGCCTGAAATTTTTGACAAGAGCTACAAATACCACAAGAATCCTCTTCTTTTGGAGAGTCACAATTCATATACTGAGCCCAAGCAATAGCTAAAGAAACCGCAGGAATTCCATCTTGGGCATCTAGAAGAATATTATGTGGAATTTGATTTCTACGAACAATGTCTCGCATCTCTTTTTTTAGCGAGTTATAGAAATGTATATCTTTGAACTGCATCCTTTTTCTACTTTATTAATAACGAAGATACAAACTCTTCTATGAAAAGCTCAAAAGAATAGCTCAAGAAGTTTCTAATAAAAGACTTTCTCGTCTTAAGAAAATCTCAAATTCATTCTTCTTTTTTTCACTACCTTTGTTTAGATTATTTTATACATCATCATTGGTATGGTTCTTGTATAATTTATATATCTATAAAACAAAATTCAATTTTAGAATATGAAAAAAGAAAAGGAAATTAAAGACGAAAAGATAGAAACTCCTTCTGTTGAAGAAAAACAAACAGAAGAAACTCTATGTGAAGAAAAGATTGAGTTAAGTGTAGAAGATAAATTACTTGAAGAAATACAAAGTTTAAAAGATAAACAGTTACGTCTTACAGCTGAATACGATAATTATCGTAGACGTACAATGAAAGAAAAAGCCGATCTACTGCTTAATGGAGGTGAAAGAACGCTTAAAGATCTTCTTCCCATTATTGACGACCTTGACCGTGCTGTAATAAATATTAATGAAGCTTCTGATATAGAATCTATAAAAGAAGGCATACAGCTTATAATTTCAAATTTCCAATCTTTCCTATCTCGAAATGGTGTTAAAGAAATGAATCCTGTTGGACTTCCTTTTAATGAAGAGGAACAACAAGCAATTGCAATGATTCCAGCTCCATCAAAAGAACAAAAAGGACTTGTTATTGATTGTACGAAAAAAGGGTATATGTTAAATGAAAAAGTACTTCGTTTTGCAGACGTAGTTGTTGGAGAATAAATCTATGGCACAAAAAAGAGATTATTACGAAGTTCTAGGACTTAACAAACAAGCTTCTGAAGAGGAACTAAAAAAGGCATATCGCAAGATGGCCATAAAATATCATCCTGACAAAAATCCGGGAGATAAGAATGCTGAAGAAAAGTTTAAAGAAGTTGCTGAAGCTTACGATGTACTAAGCGACCCCGATAAAAAAGCTCGTTATGACCGTTATGGACATGATGGAGTCAATGGAATGGGAGGAGCTGGGTTCTCTGGCTCTGGAATGAGTATGGAAGACATCTTTAGTAGATTTGGAGATATCTTTGGCGATATGGGATTTGGAGGATTTGGAGGTGGACAAAGAAGATCAACTTCTCACGGCTCTGATATTAGAATTAATCTAAAATTAACACTCAAAGAAATTGCTTCTGGAGTTGAGAAAAAAATCAAAGTAAAAAAAATGGTAAACTGTTCTCAATGCCATGGCGAAGGAACAGCAAGTGCAAATGGAAAATCGTCTTGTTCAGTTTGTCGTGGAACAGGCGTAATTTCACAAGTTGTAAATACTCCTTTTGGGCAAATGCGTTCTCAAAATGTATGCCATAATTGTAGTGGAACAGGTTCTGTAATTACCAAACCTTGCTCAAATTGTAACGGAAAAGGAATTGAAAGAGGGGAAGATGTTGTTTCCTTTAATATCCCTGCTGGTGTTGGAGAAGGTATGCAGCTTCCTATTAGAGGTAAAGGAAATGCTGGAGGTGTCGGAGCTGAAAATGGAGACTTATACATCTTATTTTCTGAGATTGAAGATCCTCACTTAATTCGTAATGAAAACGACTTGATATACAATCTTCTTATTCCTATACATACAGCTATTAATGGAGGTAAAGTAGAAGTTCCTACGATAGATGGTGTAGCAAGAATTACAATTGAAGCAGGAACTCAACCTGGTAAGATACTTCGTTTAAGAAACAAAGGATTGCCCAGTGTTCAAGGCTTTGGAAAAGGTGATTTATTAATCAATGTGAATGTTTTTATCCCCAAAAACCTCTCTGAAAAAGAACAAGCTATTATTAATCAAACTGAAGGAAAGAAAGGATTTATGCCTACAGAAGAAGATCGCATTTTGATTGATAAAAAATATAGAGATATGTTGGATCGATAAGAAGAACTATAGCTCTTTTCACAATGAAACATCTTTTGTTAAAAATAGGAACTCGCAACTTTTGTATTATTTCTTTGCTATCTTTTCTTTTTCTTAGTCAAAGAAACAATATAGAGGCTGCTGTTCCTGTTTTTGAAAAAGATTCTCTTTCTATAAGCCTCCTGTTTAATTCTCCTATAGAAAACACTTCTTACACAATATATGGACATCTCGGACTTCGAGTTCAGGATGCTAAAAATCAAAGCGATTACACTTATAATTATGGAGTTGCCAACTTTGATGCTCCTAATTTTATCACTAATTTTATTAGTGGAAAAGCTGATGACTATTTTGTTGAACGAACTCCTACCTATACCTACCTTGAAGGATATTTCTATTCAGGATGCTCAATACAAGAATTACTACTCAATCTAAGTAAAGAAGAAAAAGAAAAGATACTCGCAACTCTTAAGCAAAATATTAAGAAGGAGAATGCTCGTTATCGTTACAATTTTTTAAACAATAATTGTGCTACAAGACCTCTATCTATTCTTGAAAAATGTATTGATGGAGAACTCGTTTTTCCCAAAAATCACGACAAAAAAAGCATCCGAAAACTTATTGATGATTGCAACACAAAGAGACCTTGGTTAAAATTAGGAACAGATCTTGCATTAGGTTCTGCTGCGGATAAAAAGGTGGGAATAAAGGGGCAAACTTTTTTACCTGTCTTTCTTGTTGACATTCTTAAATATTGCAAGATTATTGACCCTAAAGGAAAAGAGAGACGTCTTGTAAAAAAAATAAATTTTTATCCTAAAAGATATTTCTACAAAGAGATAGAAAGTACTCCTTATTACTTATCACCTACACCTTTGCTATTTTCACTCCTTATTATTTTAACTCTTTTCTTTTTCCTCGTCTTAAGAATAAGTAAAAAACAAGCAAGTAAATACATAAAAGGCTCTTTTATTTTACTTCTGTTTCTAGAAATTATTGTAGGAGCTATTCTTTGCTATCTATCATTTTTCTCCTTACATCCCCTAACCTATCCCAATTGGAATATTTTACTGTTTAATCCTTTATGCGCTTTTATAGGGATTTGGATTCTTTTATTTGCAAAAAGGGATAAAATAAAAAAAGTATTTAGCTTAATTTTTATTGGAATCAATGTTTTTTATATTATCCTTTTTTACTTTTTTTGCATACAAGAAAGCAATATCGCTCTATTTCTCTTTTCGTTATTAGGAATTAGTACGGCTTCTTTCTATATAAAAACGCTCCAAACAAGACCGAACAATGAATAGTAAAAAATTTATTCAAATATTATCTTCTTTCATTGTTCTGAGCTGTCTTCCTAATCTTGAGATTTTAGCTCAAGACATCCCTGATTTAATCCTTTCTATACACCTTGCTGAAGCAGACACGCACACTTTAGAGTACTATAAAAAAGAATTTAGTGAAAAAGGTCTAAAAAAATTATTTTCAGAAGGTTTATTCTTTTGTAATGGGACGTACAATTTTCCTATTTCAAGCACAACAGAAGCTATTGCCTCTCTTTATACAGGCACTTATCCATACAAACATCAAATTGGTTTTAATTTTAATTTTGATAAAATATTCTCCTCTCAATCTAGGGGCATAAACACTTCTAAAAGAGTATCTGGGGAGTCTCTTCCTTTTGAGACAATTACTGATGTTTTACAAATTAACTGCCAAAAAAGAGCCAATATATACGCTATTGCGAGTTCCTACGAAAACGCCATAACTCTCGGAGGGAAATATGCTAATGCTGTGATGTGGATAGAGCCCTACTCTCTTTTCTGGGCAAGTAATTATTACTATAAGAAAATTCCATCCACTCTTTACAATTATAATAAGGGAAATAAAGCTCTCTTTAAAAAGAAACGACACAATTGGACTCCTCTTGAGAAAACTAGAAAATCAAAGCTCTCTTACCTTAGTCTCTCTCCCCATAATTTTAGTCATTCTTTTCAGGGAGCAAAGGGAAATCTAAATTTTATAACATCTCCCTTAATTAACGAAGCTATAACAGATTTAACAAAAGAGCTTATCTTTTCTTTAGCTCAACAAAAGAATGCAACTCCTTCCTTTATTTCTGTTTCTTTTTCTCTTCACAACCAATACACATCCCAAAGTTCTTATTCCCGAGAGGGACTTGATACTTATCTAAGAACGGATAAATGTATTGAAGAACTTCTAAATTATATTGAGAAATATTTTAATAAAAAAAATTGTTGGATTCTTTTAACAACAAGTCCTTCCATAGGGCATATAGATAGTAATAATGAAAAAATAAGTTCTTTCTCTCCTTACCGATGTAAGGCTATTGTCAACTTATATTTATCAGCTCTATATGGAAAGAACAATTGGGTTACACAATGTACTGCTTCTACGATTTCTTTAAATAGGGAACTTATTAATAGAAAATCTCTTTCCCTTTTAGAAATCCAAGAAAAAGTATCTCTTTTTCTTGAAGATATGTCCGTGGTTTCTTTTGCTTTTCCTTGCAAAAAGACTCGGGAACTATTTTCTAAAAAGGAGATTTGCATACGAAATGCAATTCCTAAGGACGCAAACTTTGATATTCTTTTTGAGTTAAATTCTAACACTCAAATAGAGGGGGGGAATAGACATCTTTATAAAAGGTTTCCCCAATACACTCCAACGAGAAATTGGATGATTTTTTATCATCTAGGGCATAAGAAAGGAGTAAAAATCACTCGCCCTACAGATATGATTTCGTGGAGTTCTACAATTGCTCACATTTTTAAGATAAGACCTCCAACCTTATCTGAGACTCTTCCTTTGGAAGAATTTTTGTAACTTTCAATTAAAACATAATTTAAAAAAAATAAACTATACATATACAATGGGATTCAACGAATTCTTATCAAAATTATTTGGGAATAAATCTCAAAGAGACTTAAAAGAGATTACTCCTTACATCAATAAAATAAAAGAGGTATATCCTTCTATTGAAGTTCTGTCAAATGACGAACTTAGAAATAAAACGCAAGAATTACGTCGTCGTATTCAAGACTATACAAGTTCTGAAAGAGAAGAAATTAATCAATTAAAAGAGTCTTCAGAAAATCTAGATTACGATGCTAAAGAAGAAATCTGGAAAAAGATTGACAAGCTTGAAAAAGAAATACTTGACAAAACAGAGATTATTCTTGACGAAATTCTTCCTGAAGTATTTTCTATCATTAAAGAAACTGCTCGACGTTTTAATGAAAATCCTGAAATCATTGTCTCTGCAAGTGAGCTTGATAAAAAATTAGCGACCAACAAAGACTTCCTTCATATTGAAGGGGACAAAGCTATTTACAAAAATCACTGGCTCGCAGGAGGAAATGAAGTCACTTGGGATATGATACACTACGATGTCCAACTATTTGGGGGAACGGTGTTACACAAAGGGAAAATTGCAGAGATGGCTACAGGAGAAGGAAAAACTCTTGTTGCAACTCTACCCGTTTTCTTAAATGCTTTAACAGGTAATGGGGTACACGTGGTCACTGTCAATGATTATCTCTCTAAACGAGACTCAGAATGGATGGGACCTATCTATATGTTCCATGGATTAACTGTTGATTGCATTGACAAACATAAACCCAATTCTCAAGGACGTAAAGATGCATATAATGCTGATATAACTTTTGGTACAAACAACGAGTTTGGCTTCGACTATCTTCGTGATAATATGGCTACTTCTCCTCTTGATTTAGTACAAAGAAAGCATAATTATGCTATTGTCGATGAGGTGGACTCTGTATTAATTGACGACGCTCGTACTCCTCTTATTATATCTGGTCCTATCCCAAAAGGAGAAGAACAGTTATTTGAAGTTTATCTTGCTAATGTGGAAAAAGTGGTTGATGCTCAGAGAAAATTCTGTAATCAGCTACTTATGGAAGCTAAACAAAAAATCAAGAGTGAAGACAAAAAAGAACAAGAAGAAGGCTTCCTATTGCTATACAGATCTTTCAAAGGACTTCCTAAATCTAAGCAACTTATCAAATACCTTAGTGAAACAGGTATAAAAGCTTCTATGCTTAAAGTTGAGGAAATTTATATGCAAGAGAATATGCGTAAGATGCATATTGTTACTGATCCTCTTTTCTTCGTTATTGATGAAAAAAATAACAGTATAGAACTTACTGACAAAGGACTAGAGTTATTAGCTCAAGGAACTGAAGATGCTAATTTCTTTGTTCTACCAGACATTGCTTCAGAACTATCTCAACTAGAAAACTTAGAACTTTCTTCGGAAGAGAAAGCTAGTAAAAAGGATGAAATAATGACTCTTTATTCTGTAAAAAGTGAAAGAGTACATACCGTCAACCAACTTCTTAAAGCTTATACACTTTTTGAGAAGAATGACCAATACGTTGTCATTGATAATAAAGTTATGATTGTTGATGAACAAACAGGTCGTATTATGGATGGTCGTCGCTATTCTGACGGATTACATCAAGCAATTGAAGCTAAAGAAAGAGTCAAGGTGGAAGCAGCAACTCAAACCTTTGCAACAATTACGCTACAAAACTATTTCCGCATGTACCACAAACTTGCGGGAATGACAGGTACTGCTGAAACTGAAGCAGGTGAGTTTTGGGATATTTATAAATTAGATGTTGTAGTTATCCCAACAAATAAACCTATTCAACGAAATGATATGAATGATCGTATCTATAAAACAGCTCGTGAGAAATACAATGCTTTAATTGAAGAAATTAAACAACTTGTTGAACAAGGACGTCCTGTTTTGGTCGGTACTACATCTGTAGAAATTAGTGAACTTTTAAGTAAACTACTTTCTATGAAAAACATTTCTCACAATGTGTTAAATGCAAAATTACATCAGAAAGAAGCTGAAATTGTTGCTTTGGCTGGACAAAAAGGCACTGTTACAATTGCAACCAATATGGCTGGTCGTGGTACAGACATCAAGCTTTCGCAAGAGGTGAAAGATGCTGGAGGTCTTGCAATTATTGGTACAGAGCGTCATGAGTCTAGACGTGTAGACCGTCAGCTGAGAGGTCGTTCTGGACGTCAAGGAGACCCCGGTTCGTCTGTATTCTTTATCTCCTTAGAGGATCACCTTATGCGTCTGTTTGCAAGTGATCGTCTTGCGGCGATGATGGATCGACTCGGCTTTGAAGAGGGAGAAGTTTTAGAAAACAAAATGCTCTCAAAATCTGTTGAAAAAGCTCAAAAGAAAGTTGAAGAAAACAACTTCGGTATACGTAAAAGACTGCTTGAGTATGATGACGTTATGAATTCTCAACGGGAGGTTATTTATACAAGACGCCGCCACGCTCTTAATGGAGAACGAATTGAACTTGATGTTCTTAATACGCTTTATGACGTTACCAATACAATCATTACAACTCATAAAGAAAATGAAAGTTACTTAGACTTCTGTGAGGATATGATTGCAACTCTTGCTATAAATAGTTCTATTACAGAAGAACAATTCTTTAAAGAAAAAGTCAACACTTTACAAGATCTAGTTTTTGATGAAGTCTACTCTACTTTTACTCGTAAAATGGAACATATGGCTAACATAGCTTACCCTGTTATTCATAATATCAGAGAAAAAGAAGGGGCTCGTTTTGAACGTATTGCTATTCCTATTTCAGATGGTAAAAAGACTTATAATATCGCTGTAGGTCTTGCTGATGCAGACGAGTCTAAAGGTAAAAATATCATCAAAGAATTTAAGAAAACAATTACTCTTTATACTATTGATGATGCTTGGAAAGAACACCTTCGAGAAATGGACGAGTTGAGACAATCGGTTCAAAATGCTAGTTATGAGAACAAAGATCCTCTTCTTATCTACAAGCTTGAAAGTTTTGATCTATTCCAAAATATGGTTAATAGTATGAACCGAAAAGCAGCTGCAATTTTAATGAGAGGACATATCCCAATGCCTGATAGTAATGGCGAGGAGCATCCATCTCAAAGCTTAAATGTTCAACAAGCAGCTCCCGAACATCGCAGTAATGATATGAGTCGTTATCGTACGCAAAAAGATGATATTGAACAACAAAACGAGCTGCAACGTAAGGCTGCAAATTCTGCTGGACAACAAGCTCCTAAACAAGAACCTATTCGTAACGAAATGAGAATTGGGCGAAATGAACCTTGCCCCTGTGGTAGTGGAAAAAAATACAAAAACTGCCATGGTTAATTCTTTTTGTTAGTAACTTAAAAATGAAACTCCTATACTTTTAAGAAAATCCTCTGTGAAACTTCTTAATCGTATGGGAGTTTTTTTCTAAACATCTAAATAAATGATACTTTCAATGACTGGTTTCGGAAAATATGAAACCACTATAAATGATACGATTATTACTATTAGTTTGCGATCTGTTAATAGTAAACAATTAGAAATTTCTTCTCGTCTTCCCTACCCTTATAAGGAGATTGAATTTGACTTACGTTCAATTATTTCTAGAAAACTGGGAAGAGGAAAAGTGGAATTTTCAATCACAAGTAATCCTATTAATAATAATGACACGACAAAATCATCGCCAAACATTTTTAATAGAGAAGAAGTGATAGCCTATTATAAAGAGATTATTTCTATTGCTGACGAACTCAAAACAAGTCATTCTGACATTTTCTTAACAAAAGCTCTATCAATTTCTGGAGCAATCAACAACAATCTTGATAACAATAACTCTCTTGAGGAAAATGAAATCAAACAAATAAAAGAAGCAACAGAGAATGCTATTCTTGAATTAATCCAATTTCGTGAACAAGAGGGTGCTGTTGTTGCTCAATTCTTTGAAGAAAAAATTAATAATATTTCATCTCTTCTTGAATCAATTGCTCCTTATGAAGAAGAAAGAGTAACTAGAATTCGCCAACGATTTGAAGATGAACTAAGCAAATTGGACTCCATTCAAATTGACAACAATCGATTAGAGCAAGAAATGATCTACTACATAGAAAAGCTAGATATCAATGAAGAAAAAATTCGTCTAAAAAATCATCTCAACTATTTCCTTGAAACAATGAAGAATGCCTCTTCAACAGGGATTGGTAAAAAATTAGGATTCATTGGACAAGAAATTGGTCGAGAAATCAACACTTTAGGTTCTAAAAGCAATCATGCTGAGATGCAAAAAATTGTAGTTCAAATGAAAGATGAACTTGAACAAATCAAAGAACAAATTCTTAACATCCTATAAAATGGCTAAAATTATCATCATCTCGGGACCTTCTGGAACAGGAAAAGGGACTGTTATTAAACATTTAATGCAAAATCCCCAACTAAACCTTTCCTTTTCTATTTCTGCAACCAATAGACCTCCAAGAACAAATGAGAAAAATGGTATAGATTACTACTTCCTTTCTAATGAAGATTTTGCTCAAAAAATCAATGATGATGCATTTATTGAATATGTTGAAGTTTACAAAAATCGCTTTTATGGGACTTTGAAAAGTGAGATAAATCGTATTGAAGCTATACATAAAAACCTTCTACTAGACATTGATGTAGAAGGTGCTTTACAGGTTAAAGAAAAATTTAAAGATCAAGCACTCTTAATTTTCCTTGCTCCTCCTTCTATTGACGAACTTAAATCTCGTTTAGAGAAAAGAGCAACTGAAACAGCTGAAATCATACAAGATCGACTCAATAGAGCTTCCTATGAAATTTCTCTTGCTCCTAAATTTGACCGAACTTTCATCAACGACAATTTGGAAGATTGTATCAAGGAAAATGAAAATGCAATACTCCAATTTATTACTACTTAAAAACGTTTAAGTACTCTTCTTTACAACAACGAATATGGATCTACAACAACAACAATTATCTATTAATGATATAGAAATAATGGCTCCTGCTGGTTCTTATGAGTCTTTAATGGCTGCAATAAACGCTGGTGCTAATAGTATCTACTTTGGGATTGAGGGCTTGAATATGCGTTCTAAATCTGCCTACAACTTTACCAAAGAAGACCTTTATAAAATTGTTGCTATTTGTCAAGAAAATCAAGTTAAAAGCTACCTTACGATAAACACTATTATCTATGATAATGATCTTGACTATATGCGGCAACTCATTGATGCTGCAGCAGAAGCTCAAGTAAGTGCTGTTATTGCTGCCGATGTTGCCGTAATGACCTATGCTAGAAGTAAAGGTCTTGAAGTACACCTCTCTACACAACTTAATATATCAAATGTTGAAGCCTTGCAATTTTACGCTCAATTTGCGGATGTAGTGGTACTTGCAAGAGAACTCAATATGCAACAAGTTGAACAAATTCATAAAGAAATTCTACAAAGACCTATTTTAGGACCTAAAGGGAAAGCCATACAAATAGAGATGTTTGTTCATGGAGCATTATGTATGGCTGTTTCAGGGAAATGCTATCTTTCTTTACATGAATTAAACAAGTCTGCTAATAGAGGCTCTTGTGGGCAAATTTGTCGCCGTTCTTACAAAGTTTCCGATGCTACGAGTAATATTGAACTAAGCGTTGAGAATGAAAACATTATGTCTCCTAAAGATCTTAAAACCGTACACTTTCTTAACAAGATGATTGATGCAGGGGTTAGAGTCTTTAAAATTGAAGGACGTGCAAGAGGCCCTGAATATGTAGATACTGTGGTAAGATGTTACAAAGAAGCAGCTCAAGCAGTTATTGACAATCAATTTACTCTTGAAAAAATTAAAGAATGGGACAAAAGACTAGCTACAGTATTTAATAGGGGCTTCTGGGATGGATATTACCTCGGTAAACGATTAGGGGAATGGACGCCTATATATGGTTCTTCTGCAACGAAACAAAAAATATATAAAGCGAAGGTTACCAATTTCTTTAGCAAACTATCGGTTGCAGAGCTTGAACTGGAAGCTGGAAGCTTAAAAAAAGGAGATGAAATACTTATAACTGGTCCCACTACAGGAATTGTGAGAACTACTCTTGATGAAATACGTTGTAATCTTGAAATTACAGAAGTCGGAGAAAAAGGCTCTCGAATATCTATTCCTGTTCCCTCTAGGGTAAGAACTGGCGATCGTGTTTATGTATTTGAAAATAGAAAAGACATACAAAAAACGTATTAATAAAATATAAAATTCATTATGAAAGCAAAACAACTACTCTTCTCTATTGATATGAAGGTACGTGATTACGAATGTGACCTACAAGGCGTCGTAAATAATGCCAACTATCTCCATTATATGGAACATTGTCGTCATGAATGGTTTGAATCAGTCGGACACAACTTCGGGCAAATGCACCTTGAAGGATATGATGCTTTCGTACGTGAAGTTAAAGTCATATACAAAAAATCCCTCCGTAGTGGGGATCGCTTTCGTGCGGGATTTACGATACGTCGAGAAGGCGTTAAAATTATATTTGATCAATATATCCTTTTTCCTGACGATTCTATTGCGGCTTATGGAGAAGTGGTGATTGTTGTTGTAAAAGATGGACAACTTACCAAAGGAGAATTTTTTGATAACTATATTGCTTCTCTACTTTCTTAAAAACTTTTATAGGGTCTATTTTTTTAAATACTTTTCCTAAAAAACATAGCCCTCTTTCTTTTTGTAAAAAACTCTAATTAACATTTTTTTATTTGTTAGTTAGAGTTTTTCTCTTTTCATTCGTAGAAAATAAGTCATTATAATAGGAGAGAACAAAGGCTTTCAGCTATATTTAAGCCTATAAATACATTCCTTTTCTAAGACCTAAAACAGTGAAAACCACAACTATCTGTATATCAACATTTTACCCCCCCCCCACAAATCTGCTGAAACTCATTTTTTAAAGAAAACATTTGGTTTTTTTATATTTAAACCATATCTTTGTCTGTTGAATAGATAAAAAAATCCTCTTTAATTATAATTTTAGAGTAGCAAAAATCCCTAAAATTGAGGAGTTAAAAACTGATATGAACTATTGATTATTAGATATTAAAAACTATGAAAATGAACAAAATTTTAGTTACAGCTTTAACACTTGCAACTGTGTTTGCTTGTAACGATAAAGAACCTAACGAAAGTCCCAAAAAGGGATCAACTTTTGCTTCTATAACTCTGGCTACAGAGGGAGCTAAATTTCGTGGAGAAACTGAAAACACACAAAATGATCAAGCAGGAAAGGCTGAAGAAAGCAAAGTTTCCTCTATTGGCTTTCACTCTTCTTTTGAAGATCTTACTTTCGAAGGAGCGGCAATTATAGATAAAGGCTCAGGTGTTTTCACCGTAAAGCCTTGGAATACCAACCCAGGGGGAGAACTTGCAGCAATCGTTGTTAACAAACCTGCTTCTCTTACTCTTTCTTATCAAGACCTTCTTAATGAAAAAGTTTTTGGAGGAAATAATCCTGTTCAAGATATTGCAGACCTTTCTACAGACAATAAGTTTGTAATGTCTTCCAATGAAAAAACTATTACAATTCAAAAGAATGTAAGTGAACAAGATTGTGCTCAAGGTAATGATAATGGTGATGCACAAAAAAATGTATTCACTTTTAATTGTGAACGTGTAGTTTGTAAAGGAATTATACAAAAAGGGGCAAATCTTAAAGCAACAACAACAAAACCTGGAGATAATCTTGCAGGAGCAGTTGATTTAGCAACACTTAAATTTGCGGCTGTAAATGGTGCAACAAAGACTTATCTTTTTGGTAAAAAAGCTGGGGAACGCACAATTGATGCAAATACTAAAAAGTACAATGGCTATACTTCTGTTATCGACGATCTTGATCCTATAGCAACTCCTGTTAAAGATCCAGCAGCAGCAAAAGCTCAAGGTCTTCTTCGTTTAGGTAATATCTCTCAAGGACTTACTGCAACATCAACTCCTGCTGAAATTAAAGCTAAATTAGGTGGCTATGCTGCAAAAGACTTGAATGCTAGTGGTGCAACAGACAACGCTATCTATTTTATGGAAAACAGCGGTAGCCTTTCTACAGAAGAAGCTTTCGGAGGAGAAATTGAGCAAGTAGGTTACTACCGTTTTGCTTATGCTAAAATATATGCAACCTATACTCCTAACAAAATTTACCAAAGAAAAGCAAATCCTGCTCAAGCTGGACAATATCTTGATGAATTAGAATTAGTAGATTGGGCAAATAGAGATAAGGCACAATTTACACCTGTAGCTGGAAAAGACGAAAACACTTTCTTCCGTGGAGAATTTGACAACCTTCTTTATATCTCTAAAGCAGCTGCTGCTCTTTCTCCTATCAAAAAAGGACAAAAAGCTTTCACTTATAAGAATGGTCGTTGTGGATATCGCACATTGTGGAATAAAACTTACCACAACTTTGCTGAAAGAATTCTAAAAAATGTAAGTACTCGTCGTAACAATACCTATATAATCTCTATTACTGAGTTCTATACAATTGGATTCCCTTGGGATTCTTCTGACCCTAACGATCCTTATCTACCTAAGGATGAGGATGATCCAACACCAGACAATGGTCCAGATGATCCAACTATTGAGTCTACCAACACTTATATGAGAGTTGTAGCAAAAGTACTTCCTTGGAATGTCCTTTCTCGTGAAGATATTCTTAACTAAAAAATAAAAAATCTAATTAAGAGGGAGGACTGTGCTTTCAAACACAGTACACTCCCTCTTTTTCTAAAACCATCAAAATATGCGTCATTCACTGATTGTTGGATTTACAGCTACTCTTTTGTTATTGCTTGGAACAAGTCAATGCAAACTTATGAAAGACGATTTAAGCTCTTGTCCTCAAGGGGTAGCTTTCACTTTTTATTCACAAAGCCCTTGTAATGAGATGTTACCTTTTAATGAGGTAAAGAATATTGAATTACAAGTTTATGATGATAAGGGAAAGTGGGTACAAACTTTTGATGAATCTGAGATACAATTTTCTAAAAAAGGAAGTATCTGGACGATCCCCTTTAACAAAAAAGGCACTTATCATTTCACTTTTTGGGGCAAAGAGGATGCTCAAGCATATAGTAGGACTCAAGATGCTTCTATTAGATATAATAAAGCATCTGTTGCCGTTGAAAAGGATATTCCAGCTCTCTTCTTTGGGAAACAGACGCACCATTTTGAAGATCGTTCTCAATTGGGAACAAAAATTGACACTCTAGGAGTAAACTTAATTCCTTACAAATTTAACTTACATATCAATGTGGTTGGATTTCGTGGTAAGAACATAACCGACAAAGGCTATACAATAGAGATTAAGGATGAAAATGCAGCCTATGACAGACAAGGAAAAGTAATTCCTAGTCCTATTATTTATAAAAGAGATGCCTTTGCTCAAAACAATGAACTAAAAGTAGATCTATCTACTCTACTTATATCTAACAAGAATTACAATAATAAGGGCGAAAGAGAAAAAGCCGCTCACATTGTTATAAAAAGAAAAGAAGATCAAGCTCTCATATATGATCTTAATTTAAATGACTTTTTCGACCAACTAAAACTAAACTTAGGTGAAGATGTTGATATTGCTTGTATTAATAAAAAAACAGGAAAAGCAAACGACCTCAACATTTTTATTGACATAACTACTTTTGAGAGAATTGTTGTTATTATTAATGATTGGAACGTGATCTTTAGAGAAGACCGTGTTTAAATCTCAAAACCACTAAGCATAAAAAGTATGAAAAATCTAATGAAAACATTGTATAAAGAATCGTATATACTCCTATTGGCAGTCTTTATGTGCACTTTGAGTGCATGTTCTTCAACGGATATTTCTCAAGATAAGATTGATAAAGGCGTATCCTATATAAATTTCACTTTTCCAAACGAAACTTTGTCTAAATTTCGTACAACATCTGATCAATATGATGGAGATAACGAAACGGTAACAAGTCAAGATGAATGGGGAATTCCTGAAGAACAAAAAATCTACAATCTATGGGTTCTTCTTTACTCCAAAGGCTCATCTGATAACGATAGCTATTTAGAATATAAATACAAATTCACTCTAAATGGCCGAGATAATATTGTTAACGATGAGAACACCTATATTGATGAAGACGGAAAGCTTACATTTGGTAATACGCAAGCAGGCTCAGACTATCGACACGTATATTCTTCTATAAAAAGAGTGATTCCTGGTATCTACAAGGCTGTCATATTAGTTAATACCGTTTTTGATTTTAAGAATGCGTCTTTTCCACAAATATCTAATCAGAGTTTTAATGGGCCTGTTGATATTATGCAGATTTTAAAGAAGAAGACTCGTTGGACTCCGATACCTCAAAAAAAGCTTATGCCTAACAATGGAAGTTCTCTTGCGGAATTTAAGGCGGCGACTAACAATCTTTTCTTAAATCTAAAAGATGAACACGCTATTTGTCCTGAGGAATTAGCAAAAAAACATAAAGATCAAGGTATCAATCGAGGAATATTCTCTTACTATATTGATGAGAATTTCCTTGTACCTAAAAAAGGAAGTAAGACACTCCCCTTTCAAAAAGAAATCGAATTAAAGCGTTGGCTTTCTAAAATTGAATTATATTTAACAACAACAGATGCCAATAATGAAGTATACCACCGTATAACTGGGCTACAACTCGAAAACATACAAATTGAGAATGCTTTCTTCCTTGGTAAAGAAAAACTTTTTGAATGGAATACCTCAAGCTCTTATTCTGCTCAATCTCTTGCTCAAGCAGAAGCCCAAGCCAATAGAGAGTTTGTCAAATTAAAAACTTTTCATCCTCTTCTAAATACAATCTCTGAGGCTCCATTTTCACATCAAACAAAATATAAAAACCAACTTTTTTATACTCATTATATTCCAGCTTATAATAATGGAGCTGAAAAACAAGAAATTTCTTTTACAGATCCTACTCGGAGAATTATTCGTAAAGACACTAGAACTCTAGTTCATTTAGTATTTAAGCGAACTTTTATTCCCCCTATGACAAACACTCCCACTACAGAAAAGTTTGATTATTACATCCCCTTATTTAACCCAACTAATATTGCTAAGCCTAATTATATTGAAAGTGCCAATTGGACAAAATACACAACTTTAAGAAACAGTATTTATAGAGTATACTGCGTTTTACAAGGTCCTAATCGTTTAAACATTGAATATGAACTTGTACCTTGGGATGAAAAAACAATTGATCTACCTGCTCACGAATAAATATGACTTAAGCTAAAAAACTATGAAAAAAAATATATTTATACTACTCTCTTTCTTTTTTATATGTAGTTTATCTTCTTGTAGAGATGAACTTTTAGAGAGAAGTTTGCATGACAATATATCTTCTAATGTAAAAGAGTTCTATATTGAAGCCTTTGTGCAGCAGCATCATGAACTTTCGCCTTTTCGAGAAGCTGCATCTAAAGAACTTGAAGACAGAATTCTCAATGACTACTTATTACTCTTTGACAAAGATGGGGTTCGCATACCTATGAGTCAAATCAAAATTACCAAAAATGTAGGCTCTCTTAATCGTCTCTATAAATGCCACATTCAAAATGGAGCAAAAACTTATGATGAAATTAAAGCTTTAGTGGTAGCAAATTATGGAAAAGACTACCAATTTATGTTTAATTGGATGGAAGAGACGGACCTTAATGCGATTAGACACATTAGTGAAGTTTCAAATGCATTACATACCAATCAGTCTTTAGAACGTATATCTGCATTCTTTATGACAGCTTTTGAAGTTATCAACTTCAAAAATGTAGCTTGTTCAACGGATAATGCTTCCAACCTCCCTCCTAAACAATATCTTAGAGATGGTATTCAAACCATACGCCTACCTTTAAAAAGAACGGTAGCAAAAGTTCAATTTGAGGTTATGCTGAATGAGGACAACACATTATTAGATAATCCTAATGCAACTTTTACTCCAACTTTTTATCGTTTTGTAAATATACCAAACTCTACAAGAATTATCCCCTCGGAAGATGATAGTTGGAGAACTCCTTCTGATTACAATCCTCGTCCTCAATCTGTAGAAATTTCTGATCCCTCTTGGCACTCTTTCGAAGGGGAACATAGCTTCGTTTCCTATATCCCTGAAAACAGACGTAAGTTTAAAAAAGAGATTACTCCAGCGGAATACACTAGAGTAACGAAGAAAAATATGACGGATCCCTCAGATCTTTACTTCCTTCGTGCTCATAGAAGCAAAACTCACTCTTCAAAACCTGGAGCTCTGTCTTGGGAAGTAGAAAATGGAGAATTTGACTTTGCTGATCCCTATACAACCTATATTGAAATTCTTGGAGACTATAAAGAGAAAATTGGAGTCTCCACTAAATTCCCTAAAGGAGCAGAACGTATATCTAAAGGGGTACATTTTACAATTCCTCTAGGCTATGTTGACATTCCGGGAAGAAGCTCTAAATTAAATAACTACGATGTCGTTCGTAACACTTTCTATAAATACAAAATGCATATTCAAGGAATTAATAATATAGTCCTTGAAGTAAATACTAATAATGAGCAGCAAAACCATGATGAATTTGACTCTTTAGCTGAAGGAAATGTAAAAGATACTTCTGCAAAAATTGTAGATGCCCACTACTCTACTTGCGTCATTAAAATATCCAAAGCTCTTATCACTTCTCCTAATCAAACCATCGCCTACTCTATTTGGACACCTTTTGACAAAAATGAAGAAGGACGAGATATTAATTGGATTACATTCCAAAGAAATGAAAACTATGGATCTTGGGGACAAAAAAAATATCATAGATTTATTAGAGATTACAATAAGAATGCTCAACTGAGTATCGACGACCTTGTTAACGATATTAAACGATTTTATAACAAACCTAATGGAGAAGGATTTTGGGATACCGAAGGAAATGCTTATTTCTCTTGTTATATTAATGAATACTACTACGAAACACCTCCTCAAGGTTATTCTGGTCCTTATGCGAGTAACTGGGCTAAAAATGGATGGAGAGAGTTTGTAAATCAACCTGATAGAACTATTTCTATTTTCCTTGACGGAAAGAAACAAGATGCAAGTGCTGATAATAAATCTTTTTATTCTCAACCTGACATCTTCATTTCCCAAAGGTCTATCCGAACTCCCATTGAACCTGATATGGTCCCTAGAGATGCTATCACCTTCGGATTTGAAACAATTGATGAAACTCCAGAGATACAACATCGTGGACAATACTTGCTCCATAGAACCTTGCGTTATGGTAGTGAAAAACCAACTCTACCCTATAACAATGATATCAACAAACAGCTTGAAGATGGCTACCGAATGTCTATGTTCTATATGGAATTAATGGATAGAAATGGCAATTTTAAACGAGGAAAAAGGTGGTCTCAGTACTATAAGCATTTGCAAAATACAGATGAAAGAACAAACCAACCCATCGATGTATATTATTTAATTGACGGTCCCTCGACTTTTGCAGATCGTTCCAGCTTATTCTATGAATGTATGCGTCGAAATAGAGATTTAAATGGAAATGGTACTATTGAAGAAGAAGAAATGCGCTGGTATCTCCCCTCTTATAGAGAATTACTCGTAGAACAATTATCTTCGAATGTCCTCCCCCCCTATGAACGATTGTTCCCTCCTAAGAACTTGAATAGTGAAGATATAAAAACTCGTAAAGGTCCTCTCTATATGACTTCTGCTCCAACACAAGATGCAGCTCAGTTTTTCTGGTCAGGAGAAGGATATACTATTGGACGAAGTGCTATTACTCCTTGGACAGACACAGATTCGCCATTCTCAGTTCGTTGCTCTAGACGTCTGGGGGTACGCACGGATACTCCTGAGCACTTCCATCAAGATAATAGACGCACGAATGTACGTCTAGTTCATGTTGATTTTGATGAAGGGGTTAGAAGCTTTTATAATGGAGTAGAAATCAGAGAGTCTGAATTTGGACGTCCTGAAGAGTATTCTAGTCGTTATTTTGATGATAATGGAAGTCAAACGTATTCTATGAAAAATGCTGCCATCATTTTTGATATGAGACGCTTCCACCACTCTTCTATAAGATCGGTCAAAATAAATAAAGGTGGATTACCTCGTCATTTTGCTCATTCTAAGATTAATCGCCCCTACAAGAAAATGCGTTTGGCTGCCCATTCTTTAATGACTAAAAAAGGATCTCCTGCTAAATACACAACTGGCTATTTATCTGGGGGAATAGGAAATATGGAAAATTACTGCTCAAAATATTACGAAATTGATAGAAATGGAAGAGAAATTCGAAACTGGAGAGCTCCTAATGCTGCAGAAATGGCCATAGCTTTATCTTATGAACCCTTTACTTCTGAAGACAATAAAGGATGGGGAACATTATACAACGGTTCAAATAATGGTTCTGTTTTTATTAATTCTAAAGGCCAATCCTTCCTATTAAAACATTTAGTCACAACGTACTTCCTTGAAAAAGGAAAAAAAATAGCAACAGGGAGATACACTAACAACGACCATAGATTTCACCGTCCTATAATTTTCGGATACGAAGCTTCAAGCAGAACACAAGGAAGAAATCCTGAACAATTTACAATTCAGTTAAACTTACCTTATTATGGAGCTATTCGTTGTGTAAAAGACGTTGACTAAAGATTTTCCTTTGTAAAAAAAGAAAAGTTATTTACATCGAGTAAGTAACTTTTCTTTTTTAATTTTATCCTTTATAAGAACTCTTCTTAAAGTTAATTTTTGCTTATTTCTTATAGCTTAAAATTCATACAAAAGTCCTATCTTTGTAAACTATAATAAATATATACAGATATTAGAATAAGCGAAGTATGAAAATTTACAAAACACTTTACATAGGGTTCGTTTTATTTACTACTTTATCTTTTAGTAGTTGTAGCGACTATTTTCGAGTGCAGAAATCAAACAATCCCTCGCTTAAATATGACTATGCAAAAAAATACTACAATTTAGAGAAATGGGACAAAGCTTCTTCCCTTCTAGTAGATATTATTCCCTCCTACTCAGGAACTTCTGAGGGGCCTCAAGCCTTGTATATGTTTGCGAACTCTGAATTACAACGTAAAAATTACGAAACAGCAGCAGAAGCTTTTCGCCAATACTACAGAAACTATCCCAAGGGACAGCAAGTGGAAGCGGCTCGTTACAAAGCGGGACTTGCCCTTTATTCCTTCTCTCCTGAAGCAAGACTGGACCAAGCCATCACCTATACAGCTTTACAAGAATTACAAAGTTTCTTAGACTATCATAAAAACAGCAAATACAACAAGGAGGTTAAGAGAATGCTCTTTGATTTACAAGATAAATTAGCTTACAAAGAATACTTATCTGCAAAACTTTATTTTGATTTAGGAACCTATCTTGGGAACAACTATAAATCTGCAATTATTACTGCAAAAAACACCCTAAAATCCTTTCCTTATTCAAAAAACAGAGAAGATCTTCTGTTCTTAATTCTTAAAGCCTCTTATAAAGAAGCAATTATCAGTTCAGAAAATGTACAAGCAAAAAGACTACGTGGAGTAATTGATAATTATTATACTTATACTTCCGAATTTTCAAATGGAAAATTCTCCAAAGAAGCTGAGAAAATTTATAAAAAAACTTCTTCATTAATAAAAAAAGAAAATAAATAAATCTACATTATGTGCAACAAAAAAAATAAGGTAGCCACAGAAGCAATTACCCGCTCTACAGCTGAGATGACTAAAATTACAGGAAACATCTATGAAACTGTTGTTATGATTTCTAAAAGAGCCAACCAAATTGCTTTAGAACGTCAAAAAGAAAGATCTGCTACACTAGAGCAAAATACTGCAATTGTAGAAGAATCAAACAGAAATGAGGACAAAGAAAATTCGCCAAGAGTCCTTATATCTCGTTGTTATGAAAAACAACCCAAACCAACTTTAGTCGCTACCTACGAATACGAAGAAAATATGTTGTCTGTTCGCAAAGAAAAGAAAAACGAATCAAATTAAAATTTAGCATCTTATGTGGCAAAGGATTCAAACCTTATGGTTACTTCTTGCAGGAGTTGCTATGACTTTAACTTTTCTCTTCCCTATCCTTTCTATTGCAGGAGTTCCTACTCTTGAAGGGAATGATATTTTAGAGATGACAAGTCTATGGCTAAAAAGTACATACAATAATACTTTTGCAGATATTCATTGGGGACTATTTGCTCTTACGTCCTTAATTGTATTACTTTCGTTTTTTACCATATTTATCTTTAAGAAACGAACTTTACAAATGCGTATTTGTATTTTTAACCTCTTGCTAGTGTTAGGACAGCTTGCTTATTTTTCTTTCCTTGGATTTCAATACAAAGAAAAAGGGACTGAACTCATTTTTCATCCCCTTCCTGCCCTACTCCCCATAGCAACTATAACTCTTTTAATACTTGCTTATAGAGGTGTACGAAAAGATCACATTTTAATTCGTATAAGTAATCGTATAAGGTAATTTTATCCTAATTTTTTTTTAAACTATGGCTATCTTTTTAAAGGAAATCTCTCATACTTTTGGTGAATATTTACTTGTTCCAGGGCTCACCACGGAAAACAGCACTCCAGATAAAATTCAACTACGCACTCCTCTTTCCCGATTTAAAAAAGGAGAAGAACCTAAAATATCCTTAAATATACCTTTTGTCTCTGCCATTATGCAATCTGTTTCTAATGATACTCTTGCAATTGAATTGGCTCGTAACGGAGGTTTATCTTTCATTTATGGTTCACAACCTATTGAAGAAGAAGCAGAGATGGTACGTCGTGTGAAGAAATTTAAATCAGGCTTTGTTACAAGTGATTCCAATCTAAATCCTAATCAAACATTAGCTGACGTTTTAGCTCTTACTAAAAAGACAGGACATTCAACAATTGGAATTACCCATGATGGTTCGCCTAATGGGAAATTACTCGGGATTGTTACAAGTCGAGATTATAGACTGAGCACTGATTCCTTGGATCGAAAAATCCATGAATTTATGACACCTTTGAATAAGATTCACTTTGGCAAAAAAGGAATTACTCTTAGTGAAGCAAATAACATTATTTGGGAGCATAAACTCAATACTCTTCCCATTATTGACGAAGAAGGAAATTTACTTTATTTTGTTTTTCGTAAAGACTATGATAGTCATAAAGAAAATCCTAATGAATTATTAGATCCTTTAAGTAAAACTCTTCTTGTTGGAGCAGGTATTAACTCTCGTGACTATAAAGAGAGAGTTCCTGCATTAATCGAAGCTGGAGCTGATGCCCTTTGTATAGACTCCTCTGATGGTTTCTCTGTTTGGCAAGCTGAAACTTTAAAATGGATTCGTAAAGAATATGGAAACAAAGTAGTCATTGGTGCTGGTAATGTAGTTGACGGAGAAGGTTTTAGATATCTCGTTGAAGCAGGTGCTGATTTTATAAAAGTTGGAATAGGTGGAGGCTCTATCTGTATTACTCGTGAACAAAAAGGTATTGGACGAGGACAAGCTACAGCTGTTATCGAAGTTGCTCAAGAAAGAGATAAATATTTCCAAGAAACAGGTATATACATCCCTATCTGTAGTGATGGAGGTATAGTACACGATTACCATATGGTGCTAGCTTTAGCTATGGGTGCTGACTTCTTAATGATGGGGCGTTATTTTGCTCGTTTTGATGAATCGCCAACACGCAAACTAAAAATAGGAGCCAACATTGTAAAAGAATATTGGGGCGAAGGCTCTAACAGAGCTCAAAACTGGCAACGTTACGATGGCGGAGGTCAAGAAGAAGGGATGAAGTTTGAAGAAGGTGTAGATAGCTATGTAACCTATGCAGGACCTATGAAAGACAACCTAAATCAAACTCTTATGAAAATAAAAGCTACAATGTCTAGTTGCGGTACAGCTAATTTAAAGGAGCTAAGAGATAAGGCTAAAATAACGCTTGTTTCTTCTACAAGTATCGTTGAAGGAGGAGCTCATGATGTAATTTTAAAAGAGCATAATTAGTCTCTTTTAAGCCAATGCTTTCCTCTCAAAAACTAATCTGTATTGCAGGACCTACAGCATCTGGAAAAACTTCTATCGGAGTTGCTCTTGCTGATAAACTACAAGGCGAAATTCTTAGTGCTGATAGTAGACAGGTCTACAGAGGAATGGACATAGGTACAGGGAAAGATCTCAAAGAGTATACTCTTTCCAATGGAAAAACTATACCTTATCACTTAATTAATATTACAGAGGCTGGACAAACTTTTGACCTATACCATTGGAAAGAAGCTTTTGATAAAGCCTTGGAAGACATTTATAAAAGAACCCGAACGCCTATTCTAGTAGGTGGCTCGGGTTTATATATAGAGACGGCTCTAGGAGGAAAAAGTATTACAGAAGCACCTCCCAACCTTAAATTAAGAAAGGAGCTTGAAGAATTATCGCATTCGGATCTCTTGGAAATTCTTAGACGCTTTAAAGCTGCCCCTCAAGCAGATACCAGCTCTATTCGTAGATGTATCCGAGCTATTGAAATCGCTTCCTATTATGCTCAAAATCCTGAAAAACAAACAACTTTGAAAAAAGTAAACAATTCACCTATTCCTCATCTTTTATTCTGTCTAACTCTTCCTTCCGAACTACGATGGGAAAAAATAGAAAATCGCTTATATGAGAGATTAAAAGAAGGGATGATTGAAGAAGTGGAACATTTACTAAAACAAGGAATTGCACCTAGCACTCTCATACAATACGGATTAGAGTATAAATTTATCACTCTATATTTACAGAATACTCTTTCCAAAGATGAGATGATTCAACAATTGATAATCGCTATTCGTCAGTTCTCAAAACGTCAAATGACTTGGTTTAGAGGTATGAAAAAAAGAGGTTTTGCCCCTCAGTTCATTGACGCAACTCTTCCTAAAGATGATCTTGTAGATACAATTTCATCTCAAATTGAATTAGGTTAAAATAAGGCTATTTTATTGTCTCTTTCTTCAGCTTTCTTTTTCAATAAAGCGGTAAAAGCATAATTTTTCATATCCCAACGAGGAGCAATTAATAAGTCGGAAGGTGTTTGTGAGACAAAACGGTCAACAGATATATGCGGAGATAAAACTTCTAAAAAATCGAGACAAAGTTCGGCATATTCTTCTGCTGTAAAGAAATGAAATTCTTCAGGAGAATTCGCATATTCTTTTGCCATAATTGTATGTTTTACGATTTGTAATTGATGAATTTTTAGTAAATCTAAAGGTAGTAAAGATAAGTTTCTTGCATGATCTATAAAATCATTATGAGTTTCATTAGGAAGACCTAGTATCAAATGGGCTCCAACAAGAATATTTCTACGAGAAGTTTCTTTTATACTTTCCACACTTATTTCATACGTATGACCTCTTTGTATTTTCTCTAAAGTCGTATTTAATGTTGATTCTACTCCATATTCAACTAAAACAAAACGCTTCTTTGCTAAGTCTTCTAAATAATCTAACAAAGCTAAAGGCATACAATCAGGGCGAGTACCTATCACTAAACCCATAATATTAGGATAAGACAGAGCCTCTTCATACAAAGCTATCAATTCCTCTACCGAACGTCCATAAGTTGAAGTATAAGCTTGAAAATAAGCTAAATATTTCATCTTGGGATATTTATGTTGAAAGAAGGAGATACCTTTTTCAATTTGTTCTTTTACCGATTTCTTCCCATCAGCAAAAGCTGGACTAAAAGAATTATTATTACAATACGTACAACCTCCCCGACCTTGAGAACCATCTCTATTAGGACAAGTCGCACCTATATTAATCGTTATTTTTTGAACCTTTTCATTTGGAAAAAAGGAGGCAATAAAATGTCCAAAATGAGAACTTTCAACCCTACTTTTTAAGCTCATAACCTTCAGCATTTAGCTCTATGAAAGTAATCAAATCTAGCAATAATCCTCTTGATGTGTATAGCCCTTCTTGAGCTCCAACAGAACAAGCATCGACTCTGCGTATTTCTGCTATAATTTTATAAACAGCCGAAGCGGTAAAAACAGACTTTGCACTTTCATACCTCTCCGATTCATACTTAGATTTAAGTCCCAAATATTTCGATTGATCTTCCAATGTCTGAAAAGGCTTCTTATAAAACAAGATAAAAAGATTACAAAAGAAATTAAAAAACACATTTAAAATCATCTTTAAGGGGAAGTTCTTTTCATCCCCAGCGATATAAAGAGCAATCTCTTTGGTACGCACCTTTTGTCTCTCAATAATTGCATTTAACAAATCAAAGATTGTATAGTTTTTAACTCTTACAACACAATATTCTACATACTTCTTAGGGATTTCTCGGTTGGGGAGATTATTTACAAGCAAAGACAACTTTGACATTTCTGAATATAAAGTCATAAGATCATTCCCCAACAAATCAAAAAGCAAGTATTTAGCATCATTCGCTACACTTACATTCAATTGTTTAGCACAAAAAGAAAGGGCAGACTTAAAAGAGTTTAAATTCTTCACTTTTTCAGAAAAGATCAGTTCTACTCCTTTTTTATCTTTAAATCTATCTAGAATAGAGGGAGCGATTTTGTCTTCTACATTATATAACATCAAAAGCGTCCTATTTAAATCCATTTGGTCTAAATAGTCTAGAACTCGACTTTCGTCCTTTATTTTCTCCGCATTACGTACAATTAATAGCGTTGGCTCATCTCCCCAAGGAATTTCTATAAGGGAAGAAATCAAATTCTCAACATCAATTTCTTCACCTCTTAGTATCGTTCTATTTTCTGCCCGGATATTTTCTGGCAAAAATTGTTTTGAAAAGAGTTGATCAATCATCTCTATATAAAAAGGTTCTTCTCCAACAACAACAATTTTTTGAGGTATAGAGTAGCCTTTTTGTATACGTTTTTGTAGAACTAGAAAAGCCTCTTTTGCTTTCTTATATACTTCTTCTTTCTTGTTTTTTATCATACTTTTACCAATCAAAGTGAATGCCTTGTTGAGACCTTTCGTTATCCTGTAAAATTTTTAAAGCTTGAATTCCGAGCTTTAAATGTTGCTCAGAGTATTTAGCCGTAACCTTTTTGTCACTTTTTCCCGTTTTTACACCCCCCTCTTTCATTGGACAATCTGACACCATCAACAAAGCTCCTAATGGAATCTTATTAGCATAAGCTGTCGTAAAAAGAGTGGCAGTTTCCATATCAATTCCATCAGCATGAGTTTTTTTCAAGTAAGACCTAAAATCTAAATCATACTCCCAAACTCGCCTATTAGTGGTATATACAGATCCAACATGATAAGAAAGTTGTTCATTTTGCATAGCTATTGAAATAGCTTTTAATACGATAAATGAAGGCAAAGAAGGGACTTCTTTAGGCATATAATCATCACTTGTCCCCTCTCCACGTATTCCTGCTAAAGGAAGAATATAATTTCCTAATTCGATTTCTTCTTTCAAGCCTCCACATTTCCCCAAAAACAGTACCGCTTTTGGCTGTATTGCAGAAAGCAAGTCCATTATTGTTGCCGCATTTGGACTACCCATTCCAAAATTCACGATTGTAATGCCATCCGCACTTAATGTAGGCATTGAGGCTATAGATTCTTCAATAGGTAGAGAATAGTATTTTGCAAAAAGATGAAGATAGTAATCAAAATTTGTCAATAACAAGTAAGGGGAAAAATCTTCACATGCTCTTTCTGTATAACGAGGCAACCAATCTTGAACAATCTCTCTTTTTGTTTTCATTTTCTTTATTTGATTATCTTTGTTTCTATATGAACAAAAGTATAAATGCTTGTGTGCAAAGATAAAACGAATAACTTGAACTTACCCTCATATAATGTGAAATTAGATTGCATTGACGGTAAAGAAGTTATCTATGACCTTGTACGTGAAAAATGGGTCACTCTTACTCCTGAAGAATGGGTTAGACAGCATTTCACTCATTTTCTCATTGAGCATTTAGGCTATCCTCTACTCGCTTTTTCAACAGAAACGCTTGTAAAAGATTCTTCTCGAAGAAGCAGAACCGACACAATTATATATGGCAATGAAGGGAAAGCGTGGATTCTTATTGAATATAAAGCTCCGACTTTAACTTTAAACAAGAATATGTGGCAACAACTCTTAAACTACAACTTTACTTATAAAGCTCCCTTCTTAGTACTTAGTAATGGCTTACAGCATATTATCTGTCATATTAATTACAAAACGAATTCTTATACTTTTTTAAAAGAAATTCCCCCTTTTGCTACGCTCTATAAGGGAATTGAAAACTTATCTCTACAATAATAACAACAGTATATTTTATGTATTTCTTAGAAGCTAAAAACATTGTAAAAAGATACGCCCATCATCTTGCATTGGATGATGTGTCTATCTCTGTTCCTAAAGGAGCAGTCTTTGGTCTTATGGGGCCTAATGGAGCTGGGAAAACCACTCTTATTCGTATCATTAATAGAATTACGGCTCCTGATAGTGGGCAAGTATTTTTTGATGGTAAACCTTTTAGCAAAAGTGACATTGCTCGTATCGGATACTTACCTGAAGAAAGAGGGCTTTATAAAAAGATGAAGGTAGGCGAACAAGCCGTTTATCTTGCTCGTCTAAAAGGATTAGATAAAAAAACGGCTGTAAAAAGGCTTACCGAATGGTTTGAAAAGTTTGAGATAATGCCTTGGTGGAACAAAAAAGTTGAAGAATTAAGCAAAGGAATGCAACAAAAGATACAATTTGTTTGCACCGTTATACACGAACCTGACTTGCTCATCTTTGACGAACCTTTTAGTGGATTTGACCCTGTTAATGCGGAACTCCTTAAAAATGAGATCCTCTCTCTTCGAGAAAAAGGAAGCACAATTATTTTCTCAACACACAATATGCAATCCATTGAAGAAGTTTGTGATGAATTTGCTCTATTTAAACAATCTAAAATCATTCTTTCAGGAAATGTAAGAGAAGTTCGTGAGCAATTTAGTACGAACATCCTTACTATAAAAATCTCCAGCTCTAGTCCTATTGAAGGAAGAAATTTTGAAGGTCTTAACATTATTGATCAAGACTCTTCTTATGGCGAGCTCACTTTACGTATCGCTAGAAATAAAGAAGAAAGTAATAGAGCTATTCTTAACAAAATTCCTGAAGATTTAAAAATCACAAGTTTCTACGAAGAAATACCTTCTATGAATGATATTTTTATCCAAACCGTTACCCAACAAGAACAATAAGCATATGAAAAATAATAAAATTGGCATCATCATTGGAAGAGAATATGCAAATCGAGTAAGAAAAAAATCTTTCCTACTTATGACTTTAATTCTTCCTATTGTATTTATCGGTATTATATGTGCAACATTATTTTTTTCCCAAAATAGTGTAGCAAAAGAAAAAATTGCAGTATTTGACTACAACAATGAATACCTCCCTATTCTTAGCAACACCGAGAATTACACCTTTGTTCCTGCCACAAAATCTGAAGAAACCTATCGAGAAGAAGGGGCTAATAACAAAGAAGGGCTAACTGCTGTACTCGTTATCAAAGAAGATTTAATAAAAAATCCTCAAGGATTAAACTTGTTGAGCTTTGGAGTTACTCCTCCTGCTTTGGAAAGCTATATTTGCAACAAGCTTTCTCATTATGTTTCAACCAAAAATCTACAACTTTTAAGCAATAACCCTGAAATCCCCCAACTCGTTCAGAGAAGTAAGATTCGTGTCAGTATGCCTACTTACAAAATTAACAACGAAGGGAAAGAAGAGAGAACAATAAGCGAGATTTACAGCTTATTAGGAATGATAATGTGTTTTGTCAGTTTCTTCTTTATCAGTACTTATGGGGCTTCTGTTATGGGGGTTGTATTGGAAGAAAAGAAAAATCGCATTATGGAAGTTATGGTATCAAGTGTCAAACCATTTGATATGATGATGGGAAAGATAATTGCTATGGGACTTGTAGGAATTACGCAAATTGCAATTTGGATATTAACAGGAGTTCTTGTTTTCCTTATCGGCTCTACAGCTTTAACTGGAAGTATGCAAACGCTTTCATCTCTAGCCTCTCTTAATGCTTCTCAAATTACGGGACTCGCTGCAGGAATATCTCCTAGTGAACTACTTGAAATACAAACGGGTATTACTTCTCTACTCAACATTAATTTCTTGCATATTGGTTCGATGTTCCTCTTCTATTTTATTGGTGGATTTTTATTGTATGCATCCCTTTATGCTGCTTTTGGTTCAGCCGTTTCTAGTGAAGAGGACAGTTCTCAATTTGTTCTTCCTGTAATGCTTTTACTTATGGTTTCTTTCTATGCTGGATTTGGATGTGCCCAAAACCCTGATGGACCTATGGCTTTTTGGTGTTCTCTTATACCTTTCACCTCTCCAATTGTTATGCTGGTTCGACTTCCCTATGGAAGTGTGCCTGTATGGGAGCAAATCTTAAGTGTTGTGCTTCTTTTTGCAACCTTTATCAGTTTAACTTGGATCAGTGCTAAAATTTATAGAGTCGGTATTCTTATGTATGGAAAAAAACCTTCTATTAAAGAATTAGCTTATTGGCAAGAAAAATCTGGAAATAATATAAGTGTAATTACCATTGCTCCAGAGCTAGAAAATGCCGTAGATGTTATAAGATATGCATCAGAAAA
>PDWI01001623.1_pt1 | contig 35160 bp, 28 predicted proteins | sample 1430891 | NCBI WGS metagenome assembly PDWI01 (sample SAMN01162508, study PRJNA174530) | Oral metagenome, whole genome shotgun sequencing project. | biome: Marine environment; feature: Marine mammal; material: Swab sample of the gingival sulcus; isolation source: swab sample of gingival sulcus... | reverse complement strand
TCCTTCAAAAATCAAATCTGCCTGTTGATAACGCAAAAGACTATCAGTAATTAGGAACTCGGTTTTATATGTCCAATTTTTATCTTCTACCCATTGAATCTCTTTTTCGTTGGTTCGCCAATAAGGGTTAGGGAGTTCTTCGTAGCGTATTAAATCTTGTTGTACAGAAGTAGGAATGGTCGTTTTCCGAAAATCATCTTTTCCTGTTTCCGAAAAGACCCAATCGTTATTTAATTCTAAAACAGAACGGTTGCTTTGAGCCAAAACAGGCAAAAAAAGAAAAAAAGAGAATAATATAGTTGCTATTTTTCTTAACGTTTCGTTTTCGAGACCATTCACTTTATAACTTTCAACTTTATAAATTTATCTAACTATTTTTTCAATCTTCCCATTGCTGTTACAACAGCCTCTTTTTTAGCAAAAGATGAGAAACGCACATAACCTTCTCCTTGTAAACCAAAGCCGACCCCCGGCGTACAAACGATATTCTTTTCTGTTAGAAGATAATCAAAAAACTCCCAACTACCCATTTTATCGGGTGTTTTTACCCAAACGTAAGGAGAATTGATACCACCATATGCCGACAATCCCATCTCCTCAATCGCTGATTTGATGATTTTTGCATTTTCCAAATAATAGTTAATTAGTGCTTTGACCTCTTTTTTGCCTTCGGCAGAATAAACTGCCTCAGCACCACGCTGAACGATGTAAGGTGTTCCGTTAAATTTTGTTGTTTGACGACGTAACCACAATTTATTCAACGACACTTCACTGCCATCACTCGCTTTAACAGTTAAGGCTTTTGGAACAACCGTATATCCACAACGAGTTCCTGTGAAACCTGCTGTTTTTGAGAAACTTCTAAACTCAATCGCTACTTGTTTTGCACCTTCAATTTCGTAAATAGAGTGAGGAACATCATCTTCCGTAATAAACGCTTCATAAGCCGCATCGAAAAGAATAATCGAATTGTTTTCACGTGCATAATCAACCCACTTTTTCAATTGGTCTTTTGTCAAAGTAGTTCCCGTTGGGTTGTTAGGATAACAAAGATAGATAATATCTACTTTTGTTTTAGGGAGTTCCGGTACAAATGAATTCTCAGCATTTGAATTAAGATAAACAATATTCGACCAAAGTCCGTTTTCTCCCACTTCTCCTGCACGTCCTGCCATAGCGTTGGTGTCAATATAAACAGGATAACTTGGGTTAGAAAGTGCTACCACATTCTCTTTATCAAAAATATCTCCAATATTTCCACTATCACTTTTTGCACCATCGCTAACGAATATTTCATCTGCTTCAAGGTCAATATTTTTATCATTAAAATCGTTTTTAACAATTGCATTTCTCAAGAAATCGTACCCTTGTTCAGGACCATACCCTCTAAATGTTGCTGAATCCAACTGCTCTTTAGTTGCTTCGATAATAGCATTGACCGATGCTGTTGGAAGTGGCATTGTTACATCGCCAATCCCCATTTTGATAATGTCAGCATTTGGGTTTTGCTCTTTATACTCTGTAATTTTTCTGCTAATATCTGAAAAAAGATAACTTGCGGGTATCTTTAAAAAGTTTTCGTTTATTTTTGTCATTTTATTTCATTTTTATATTGAATTGCAAAGGTAACGATTAATTTTTTATTACTCTTTAAAATCCATCATTTCTATTTTACTCAACAATATGAATTTTAGAATAAATATCTCCAAAATCAGATTTCAAGAATCTCGTTGAATCAATTTCTTCTTTCATCTCTTCTGGGGTGAGCCATTTTTCTAATTTCCAAATCATACTTTCACCAACAGAATAATTAAACAGCACTTTATTATTTCCTGAAATTTCAATGATTCGGTCAAGACATTTTACAACAGCGTCTTTCTTCTCCGGAACAGTATATTCGAAGGACATATATTCTACAGGTTGAGAAAGCCCTTTTAATACTTGTAATTCAAAGCCTTCAACATCTATTTTGATAAACTTTGGTTTTCCATACTGTTGTATCAACGAATCCAATGTCGTCATTTCAACCTCTTGTTGCTTTTCCCATTTATACTGGCTAAATCTTCCACTCTCTTTGGTCGCATCAATCCAATCCTTTGAAAAAGAAGAAATCGTGTGAGAATTGGCAATATACATCGTCTTTACTTCTTCAACGCTTCCAAGACCTTTGGGAACAATAATTATTTTATCGCCAAATTTCTTTTTCAAATGCTTGATACATTTAAGTTGAGGTTCGATAGCCACAACTTTTATTTCTTTGTCAATAATAGGTTCTATTCTATTTCCATAATTAGCACCCACATCAAAATATATATCATCTTTGGAGGTTAAAAATTGAGAATAAAAATCTTTTCTTTTTTGTATTAAAGTCTCGTCTTCTTTGGGAGATGGTTTAAATAAAGATTTTAATCTTCCAATCCTATCTTCTCCTACAATTCTTTTTATTATTTTTTTCATTTTCTTATTATTAAATAGATAAGTTACAATTTTTTATTATTTCTTGTATAAGAATATTAACTTACAATGCAAGTTATCCGGTTATTAAGCCAAATTTCATCAATATATTTCCTAATGTCTTCAACCACAACAATCTTATGAATCCCATATTTTTTGTTTTTTAAGACAACAATACTTTTTCTACTCCTCTTTTATGATTAGTTCATCGAATTTTTCTCCACAACTTTTGCAAAAATTGGCTGAAATATCATTAAAAACACCACACTCAGAACAACATTTGCGTAGTTTATGTTTCCTTTTGGTAATTTCTGAAGTTACAATACCGGTTGGAATGGCGATGATAGAATAACCGATAATCATTGAAAGAGAAGACAAAAACTTACCCAGTACCGTTTGTGGCACCATATCTCCATACCCAACAGTTGTTATGGTTACAATCGCCCAATAGATACTTTTAGGTATATTATCAAAACCATTTTCTGCCCCTTCAACCACATACATTATTGTACCCATTAGCACCACAATCATTGTCAAAGCAAAAAAGAAAATACTCACTTTATACATACTACTACGTAAAGATTTCCAAAGCACTTCCGACTCATTACTAAATCGAACCAACTTAAAAATCCGAAACACACGCAACAATCGGAAAATCCTCACGATAATCATATAGTGATAACCAATAAAGAAAAGACTTAAATAAGTAGGTACAATAGAAAGAAAATCAATAATTCCCCAAAAACTAAAAACATAACGTATTCTTTTTGGGTGTACATATAGCCGTACTAAATATTCCAAGGTGAAAATAATCGTTAGAATCCATTCTAAAATATCGAAAAAGAAAGAATATTGCCTGTGAAATGCTTCTACGCTATCCAACATTACCACTACGACACTAATTAATATGAGTATTAGAAGAATAACATCAAAATCTTTTCCGGGCTTTGTGTCTGACTTAAAAATAATATTATACCATTTTTGTCGTGTTGTTTCCATAAAATTACTGTTTTTCTAAAAAAGCAAAGGTATATATTTTTATTTTTTCAAAAAAGAGATATATTTGTAATATTAATTTAAACAGCAATAAAAATGAGAATTAAAACAGTCGTAATCGTTGTAATATTTCTTTTGAATAACCTTCTTGTTTTTTCACAGATAGAAAAGAAAACAGAGGATTACAGTATTAGAAACAACCAAACATTGCGTATGGATATATATGCTAATTCAACAAAAGAGACGAATCGACCTTGTTTGCTTTTTGTGTTTGGTGGTGGCTTCAAAACAGGAACGCGCGACAATAAAATATATACAGATTATTTCAACTATTTCGCTAAAAAAGGCTTTGTCGTACTTTCCATCGACTATCGTTTAGGAATGAAAAATAGGAAATCTCCTTCGCCTTTGAACTTCAAACCTATGAAACGCTCTATAGAAATGGCGGTAGAAGATATATATACAGCTACTAACTATGCTCTTAAAAATGCCAATCGTTTACGAATTGATACCACTCAATTTATTATTAGTGGCTCAAGTGCAGGGGCAGTTTCTGTCTTGGAATCGGAATATTACAGACGTTCTGAAAATAAAGCAGATACTATTTTATCAAAAAACTTTCAGTATGCTGGTGTTATTTCATTTTCAGGAGCCATTTTTTCAATGGATTGGGGATTAAAGTACAAGAGTCAACCCGCTCCCACACTTTTATTTCACGGAAGTGTAGATAAACTTGTACCTTATAACAAAATCAAATTTTTGCATTTGGGAATGTACGGTTCAAAAGCAATTGCCAAACAGTATAAAAAGAAAAAGTTTGCTTATCTATTTTATAACATTATCAACAATGGACACGAAGTGGCAGAATATCCAATGAAAGAATGTTTACCAACCATAGACCGCTTTATCACAGAATATATATTTAAGAAAAGACCACTACAAGTGGATTTAACTCTTTACGACCCACAACGACAACCAACATTCACATTATCGACAAAAGAATACTATGATGGTAAATAGTATTTTTCGGAAAATTAAATATACTTTAAGGTATTCATCTGTGTGAGTTAATAATTACAAAAAAGAGAGTTCAAACACAATTTTAACATTTATCGTTACGTTTGAAAACAAAAAGGAGTTTCAAATGTTAAAATAGATACTAACTTTTGTGAAAATCAAAATATTTTATTTTTCACAAAAGTTTGCATTTGAAAATGATTATTAACGGTTAAAATAGGTTAAAAACAAAAACTATCTTTTTCTTCGCATAGATTTTGTGAAGGACATTTTAGAACAGATGAAAAAAAGCACTTTTGCCATATTGACAATATTGATGATTCTCACATTTGGAATTTTAGTTTTCTTCCAAGTGAGATATGTATTGCGGTCTGCAGAAAAATCAGACCAACTCTTCAACAATGAGGTGCAAAATAGTCTTATAAGTGTTGTTACGGAAATCGAGGAACAAGAGGCTTTAGAATATGTTTCTCAAACATTAACTCAAGAGTATAACAACAATTCATTAAATCCTGATTGGCAAACAAAAGATTCTATCAGTAATCATTCTTTACCTAAAATATCATTGCAAAGTGCTAAAAATAAAACAAATATCATTGCAACTTCCAATCGACTTTATGAACTTTTCAAAAAAGATTTTTCTCTCTCTAAAATCATTCTTGATAAAGCTATATTTAAGTGGATTAGCAGTGTTGAATATAAAAATATAAGTGATAGAGTTGATTTTTATGAGTTAAATGGTCAGTTAGAAAGAGCTTTTGCTAACAATCATATAGACTTGCCTTTTAATTATAAAATAACAGATAAAAACAAACGTGTTTTATATTATACGGATAAAAATATCAAAATTACGGATGAGCCGAACACAAAAATATATACACAACAGTTTTTTCCGAGAGAAAATTCAACAAGACAATACTATTTGCAAGTTGTTTTTCCAACGAAACAAGATTCTAACTATGATGCCATCGGGTTACTATTACCATCAATAACCATTTTAGTTCTGATACTATCTCTGTTTATAACTGCTCTAATCGTAATACTAAGGCAAAAACATATAGAGACCATTAAGAATGATTTTATTAATAATATGACCCACGAATTCAAAACACCGATTTCTTCCATTTCCCTTGGGTCACAAATTTTACAGGAAAATAGAGATAAACTCCCTCAAAATGTACAATATGTTCTCAATATTATAAAAGACGAAACCAATAGATTAAGTTTGCTCGTTGAAAAAGTGTTGCAGATGTCTCTTTTCGAGAGTAAAACATCGAATATGAAATTTACGGAACTTCATATTAATGAATTGATAAAAGACATTATTGGAATCTTTTCATTAAAAGTATCTCAAAAAGAAGGAGAGATAAAAACCAACTTAAAAGCGAAAAATGATGTGGCATTGGTGGACGAATTAAATCTTACCAATGTGATTTTCAATTTAATGGACAATGCTCTTAAATACTGCGACAAAGTGCCTATTCTTACCATAGAAACTTGGAACAATGAAAAAGGAGAACTCTGTATTAGCATAGAAGATAATGGAATAGGAATAAAAAGAGAGAACTTAAAACGAGTCTTTGATAAGTTTTACCGTGTGTCAACGGGAAATAGACACAATGTAAAAGGCTTTGGATTAGGACTGTCTTACGTTAAAAAAATCGTAAAAGAACATAAAGGAAAAATAAATATAGAAAGCGAGTATCAACTCGGAACAAAATTTACAATTAGAATACCAACACTCAAAAATTTTTAAGTTATGAATGAGGAAAAAGTGAATATTTTACTTTGCGAAGATGACGAAAATCTTGGCATGTTATTAAGAGAGTATCTACAAACAAAAGGATACGACTGTGATTTAGCTCCTGACGGAGAAGCGGGGTACAACGCCTTTAAGAAAGAGAAGTTTGACCTCTGTGTATTAGATGTTATGATGCCCAAAAAAGATGGTTTTGAATTGGCACAAGATATACGTGAAATGGACAAGGAAGTGCCTATTATCTTCTTGACAGCCAAATCAATGAAAGAGGATATCCTGCAAGGTTTTAAAATCGGTGCAGACGACTACATTTCCAAACCTTTCAGTATGGAAGAATTACTTTATCGCATTGAGTCGATTTTAAGACGAATAAGAGGAAATAAAAGCAAAAATAAAGTCAAATATCAAATCGGAAAATTCTTATTTGATTCTCAAAAGCAGACTCTTGAATCAGATGGTCAATCAAAAAACTTGACTACCAAAGAATCTGAATTATTGAAACTATTGGCTGCTAATGCTAACAGTATTTTGGAAAGAAATTTTACGCTAAAAACAATTTGGGTAGATGATAATTACTTCAATGCAAGAAGTATGGACGTTTACATCACAAAATTGCGTAAGTTACTAAAAGACGACCCTGATGTGGCAATTATCAACATTCACGGAAAAGGTTATAAATTAATTATGCCGGAAGTGGAAGATAAAGAATAATCTAAACTAGTTAAAGATTAAATCCGTCATAACAATAGCATAAAGTGCGAAGTAATGACGGATTTGATTTATTTATTTTTGGATATCTTTTATGCAAAAAGCCTTGTTATTTCATTCATTCCAATAAGTGAAATAATCGTTTTCCCATCAGGTGTGTAAGTGTGATTTTGACAACTGAAAAGTTCTTCTATTAGTTTTGACATTTCTTCGTTAGTCAATGTTTTTCCGGTTTCTATCGCACTTTTTTTCGCTAAAATATAAGCAATTTTCTCTTTAAGTACCTCTTCTGCATCTAACTCAATCTCTTCTGTTTCAGCAATAATATCTTTCAATAAAGGAATAGCAGAACTGACTTCAAATTCAGCTGGAACACCATTTATCGTAAAATCATTTTCTGCTTCTTGTTGTAATTCAAAACCTACGTTTTCCAATTTGGGCAACAATTCCAATAGCCTTTCTCTTTCGTTTACATCCAATTCTAATGTTTCAGGAAAAAGAACTTGCTGTGAGGTTTTTTGAGAAGATGAAGATTTCTCTAATAATCGGTCAAAAAGCACTCTGAAATGAGCCCTGTGTTGATGAATTAACATTAACCCCGACTTTACATTTGTAATAATGTAGGTTCTTTTTAATTGGAAAAAGTCCTTTTTCTCTTCTGATAAATCGAAGTGGGTTTGAGTATCAACATCTGCATTGGATTCTATTGTTTGAAAGTCATTCAACCCTTCTTCTTGTTGCTGATTATCAGCAGTAAAATCGTTATAAAGTTTATCCCAATTAAAATCGACTTTGGGAGTAGTCGGAGTAGCAGTTGTGGATTTGAACGGATTGTAACTTGGATTAAAGTTGGTCTTGGGTTGTGAAACCTGAGTTCCTTGTTTTAGAACAGGAATATCAGGCATCTCTTCTCTATCAAAATCAAGAGAGGGAGCAATCTGAAATTTCCCTAAAACCTCTTTTACCGTAGCGTGAAGAATAGTCCAAACTGCTTTTTCGTCTTCAAATTTTATCTCTGTTTTTGTTGGATGAATATTGACATCTATTAATTCCGGATTAATATCAAAATAGATAAAATAGTTGGGATTTTCCCCTTGTTTTAGCAAATTATCATATGCTAACGTAACAGCTTTATGAAAATAGGGATGACGCATATAGCGATTGTTTACAAAGAAATATTGCTGTGCATTTTTCTGAGCAAATTCAGGTCTTCCCACAAAGCCAGTTATATTTAAGAGCTGTGATTCATTTTTTATCGGTAGTAATTGCTGTTCTACTTTTCTTTTCGACAATCGGTTGAAAACACTCTCTATTCGAATTTTAAGATTTGACGCATTCAATAAAATAGTTTCTCTGTCATCTTCAAAAAGCTCAAATTGTATTTCGGGATGCACCAATACAATGCGATAAAACTCATTACGAATGTGCATCATCTCAGTGGTAGGAGATTTCAAAAATCGTCTTCTGGCAGGAACATTAAAAAAGAGACTTTTAACAGCAATATTGGTTCCTTTATCAGTTTGAATTGGCTCTTGCTTAAATACTCGACTACCTGCAATTTCCAGAAAAGTACCCAATTCATCTTCTTCACGTCGAGTTTTCATCTCTACCTGTGCCACAGATGCAATAGATGCCAACGCCTCTCCTCTAAAACCCATTGTGCGAAGTGAAAATAAATCTTCCGCTTCTTTGATTTTAGAAGTTGCATGTCGTTCAAAAGACATCCGAGCGTCAGTTACGCTCATTCCTTTTCCATCATCAACAACCTGTATCAACGTATTTCCTGCATCTTTGATGATTAATTTTATCAAAGTCGCACCGGCATCTATTGAATTTTCCATCAATTCCTTTACCACCGAGGCAGGACGTTGAATAACTTCTCCTGCCGCTATTTGATTAGCCACTGAATCGGGAAGCAAGTTTATTATATCACTCATTATATCTTATTTCTCTATTAAAAAACAAAGATTTCGGAAAAAACCAAAATCTCTGTTTTATGATTTTTCCTTAAATATCACTAATTGTATTTACCTTCATATTTTATTTTGGCATCTTTCACATATTGACGTATCTGTTGTTCATTCTCTTGTTTACAAATCAACAAAACATCATCAGATTCAGCCACGATATATCCTTCCAAGTCTTCTATTACAGCCAATTTGCCTTTTGGAAGAGCAACAATATTGTTTTTACTTTCGTAAAACATACTTTCACACTTTAATGTTGCATTTTCATTTTCATCTTTTTCGGAAAGTTCATATAACGAACCCCAAGTACCCAAATCTGACCAACCAAAATCTCCTGTCATAACAAATACATTATCAGCCTTTTCTAAAATTCCATAGTCAATAGAAATATTGCTACAAGTAGGATACATTTGGTTGATAAACTCTTGTTCTTTGTCCGTGTCAAACATTCCTTTACCTGTATTAAACTTATTAGCAACATCCGATAAATGAACATTAAACGCTGCATCTATCGCCTGTAAATTCCAAAGAAAAATTCCCGAATTCCAATAAAACTCTCCTGTATTCAAGAAAACTTTTGCCAACTCAATATCAGGTTTCTCTGTAAATGCTTTTACCTTATACAAACCATCATCACCTTGACCTCTTTGAATATATCCATAACCTGTTTCAGGACGATTAGGCTCTATTCCTAATGTCAACAAAGCATTATTACTTTCAACAAAATCAATTCCTTTGTTAATTGTATCGACAAAAACATCTTCTTTAAGAATAAGATGGTCAGAAGGGGTTACAATGATGTTTGCTTTTTTTGTTTTTGCTTTAATGCGATTGATAGCATAAGCAATACAAGGTGCTGTATTTCTTCTACAAGGTTCTAATAAAACTTGATTTTCTCTTATTTCAGGAATTTGTTCAAAAATAAAATCTCTATAGTTTAAATTGGAAACAATTAAAATTTGTTCCATAGGAATCACTTTTTTGAATCTATCAAATGTCATTTGAAGTAATGAACGTCCAGTGCCAAAAAAATCTAAAAACTGTTTTGGGATTTTGTTAGTACTGAAAGGCCAAAAACGAGACCCCATTCCACCTGCCATTATTACGCAATAATTGTCATTTTTCATATCCATTTATTTTAAGGATTCTTATTTTGGTACTAAATTATAGACTTTACGACAAATAAGCAAATAAAAAAGCGTTTTTTTTATTATTTTTCTAAAGCCAATTGCACAAACAAAAAGTGAACAAAAAAGCGTTTGATTTTTTTATGCTAGACAACAACCTTTTAGCACAAAAAAGTGTTGTAACATTAAAAAGGAATTGAATATGAAATCAAATATCAAAATAGCTGTTTACGGAATTGGTGGAGTGGGAGGATATTACGGTGGAAAATTAGCAAAAGAGTATGAAAAATCAGAAAACGTGGAAATCTATTTTATTGCACGAGGAGAAAACTTAGCACAAATAAACAAACACGGACTAAAAGTGATTGAAGAAGGAGGAGAATTTATTGCTTATCCAAAATCAGCAACCGATAATCCTCATTCCATAGGTACAATGGATTATATTCTTATTGCGACAAAAAGTTATGACTTGAAAACAGCCATTGAAAATCTCAAACCTTGTATTGGAGAACAGACTGTTATACTTCCCTTATTGAACGGTGGAAACATTACCGAGAAAATTAGAGAGATAATTCCCAAGAGTGAAGTTTGGAGTGGATGTACTTATATTGTCAGTAGAAAAACATCTTCGGGTATTATTGAGAATTTTGGAAAAAATTCAAGAGTTGTTTTTGGGTACGACAAAGGTAATTACGAAAGGGTATATCAACTCGAAAGTATTATGAGAAAGTCAGGTCTTGATATAAAAGTATCCGAAGAAGTACGCAATAGTATTTGGAAGAAATTTCTCTTTATCTCAGTAACAGCCTCACTAACTTCTTATTTCGACTGCACATTCACGGAGTTGGTAGAAGAAGATAAGATTAAGTTTACCCGAAACTTTGGACTTGAGTTTTTATCCATAGCACAAGCAGAAAAAATCTACATCGGAGAAAAACCGATTGAATTACTTCTCCAAAACACAAAGAAACTTCCCAAAGGCAAAACTGCCTCTATGCATAGCGACTTTCAAGCCAAACACATTTCGGAAGTAGATTCACTGACAGGACTTATTGTAGAGTTAGGAAAAAAGCACAATATTCCTACTCCACTTTACAAAAAAGTGTATCGTGAATTACAACAACGAGAACGGAAAAATCAAGTCACTTAAGCCTCTCCACCAAATCCCATAGGTATCGGTGGCATAGGATTGTTGTCAGGAACATTCACTTTACCAAACTGCTGTTCATATTTATTCATATTGTCCATCAAAGCATTCAGTAGTCGTTTGGCGTGTTCCGGAGTCAAGATAATACGTGATTTCACATTCGCTTTGGGAGTTCCCGGCATCATTCGTATAAAATCAAGAACAAATTCAGAAGAAGAGTGCGAAATTATCGCTAAATTAGAATAAGTACCTTCAGCAACTTCTGCTGACAATTCAATATCTATCTGATTGGCATCTTGTGGTTTTTTAGGCATACTTTTGTCCATTTCTTTTTATTTTTGATTTACTAATTGCAAAATTATGAATAATTCTCATAAGACAAAGGTTTATTTTATACTTTTTCGATTAAACTATTTTTTGCCTTCATTGTTTTATATATTATTAACATTCAAGAAAAAAGAATTATGAAACATCAAATGAATGCTTCTTGGAACGGAAGAATGGGATTTGAAACAGAATTAAATGGACATAAATTAATGATGGACGCTCCGAAAGAAGTCGGAGGAGATGATTTAGGACCACGTCCTAAAGTGTTGATGTTAGCAGCTTTGGCCGGTTGTACAGGAATGGACGTTGTTTCCATTTTGAGAAAGATGAGAGTGAATGTTGAAGATTGTAATGTCGGTATCGAAGCGGATATGTCAGAAGAACATCCGAAATCATATACAAAAATGCACGTTACTTACACGTTCAAAGGAAAAGATTTACCAATGGATAAACTTCAGAAAGCGGTTAATTTATCAGAAGAAAGATATTGTGGTGTAGGTACTTTTTATCGTAAAGTAATTGAAGTAACATCCGAAATTGTTGTTTTAGAATCGTAAAAAGGTCAAAATAGTAGATGTTAGATATTTTATCGTACATATTTGAAGCTATATATATTATTACCATTGTGAGTACGATGCTTGTGATTGTTACCGAAAATAAAAATCCGGTAAAAACTCTCTCTTGGATGCTTGTTTTGATTTTTATTCCCATTTTGGGTTTAATCTTGTACCTTTATTTTGGTCAGAATTATCGTAGAAAGAAGATTTTCAAAAAGTCAGATATACGAGAAGCTACTACTCGACCTGATGTTTCTTTTGATGTTAAGAAGTTAGATGCAATGCCAATTGACAACAACCAAGTCAATTTGATTAAACTACTTTATAACAACAACTCGTCGGAAGTTTACTCCAATAATGATGTGCGTATTTTGGCTACAGGAGAGGCAACTTTCCAATCTCTTTTTGAGGAAATAGAAAAAGCCAAAGACCATATTCATATTGAATTTTTTATTATTAGAGATGACCAAGTTTCTAATCAACTCAAAGAGATTCTTATTCGCAAAGCGAAACAAAATGTTAGAATACGGTTGATTTACGACTATTGGGGAAGTTTCGGTTTAACCAAAAGATACCTCAAATCACTAACCGATGTAGGTGTTTTTGTTCGTCCTTTTCTTCCTTTGCGTTTTAGGTTTAATAAAAGTAAAATCAACTATCGCAATCATAGGAAAATTTTAGTGGTAGATGGAAAAGTAGGATTTATAGGTGGTATTAATATTGCTGATAGGTATCTTTACGGCAACTCTCTTGGGGCTTGGAGAGATACTTTTGTGAGATTTGAAGGAGCAGTTGTTCACGGATTGCAAATGCAGTTTCTAATCGACTGGTATTTTGTTGAAGGAAAATTAATTAGTGATGCTAAATATTATCCCATACCCAGCATCTCTGAAAGAAAGAATTTTGTACAAATTGTTTCAAGTGGACCTGATACCAATTGGCCGTTTGTGATGCAAGGTATTACATCGGCAATAATGTCCTCATCGAAATACATTTATATTCATACACCCTACTTTATTCCCAATCAAACAGTGAACGACACCTTAATTGTTGCGGCATTAAGTGGGGTAGATGTAAGATTAATGGTGCCCAGAAAATCGGATTCGCCCATTACCACTTACAGTAGCAATAGTTATCTGGCAGAAATAATGAAAGCGGGAGTTAAAGTATATCAATATACGGAAGGTTTCTTACACAGTAAAGCGATTGTAATTGATGATTTTATCTCAATTATTGGCTCTTGTAATTTAGATGAACGAAGTTTTTATCAAAATTTCGAAGCCAATTCTTTTATTTATGAAAAAGAAACGGCTTTAGAGTTAAAACAACTTTTCTTAGAAGACCAAAAGAAATGTGTGAAACTTGACCCGATTGAGTGGGAAAAACGAAGCCGTTTTCAAAAATTCAAAGAAAGCATAGCCCGCTTAGCCAGTCCGTTGCAGTAAGAAAATCAATATTATCAATATGAAGCTGTTTTTTCCCTTTCCGAAAGTAAATTGTATTTTCTTTTGACATTTTGATTACTTTTTATTCATTTTCCTTTCAAATAGCACCTTCTTTTATCTTACCAGTATCAGGGGTAAAGAAAGAAGACCTTCGTTCGTTTGCCAAGAATTTATTTTAATTAAAAGAAGTCCTTCGTTTATTTGCCACGAACTTATTTTAGTTAAAAGAAGCCCTTCGTTTATTTGTCACGAATTTATTTTAATTAAAAGAAGTCCTTTATTTATTTGCTACAAATTTATTTTAATTAAAAGAAGCCTTTCGTTTATTTACTACGAATTTATTTTAATTAAAAGAAGCCCTTCTTTTATTTGCCACGAACTTATTTTAATTAAAACACAAGTAAAAATAAAGAGATAAGAATAAAAAACATCAATCTATTTTAGGATAGAACAGAGTTAAGAATCAAAACTTCATTGTTTTGTTATTTCGATTGATACTTACTCAATCCACTTTCTCCTTTAGAAGAGCCACATCAAGTACTTCCATAATATCAGTAACGTAATGGAATTTTAAGCCTTTTAAGTAGTGTTGTTCTATCTCTTCAATATTCTTACGGTTTTCTTCGGATAAAATAATCATATTGATACCGGCACGTTTGGCAGCTAAAATTTTCTCTTTAATACCTCCAACAGGCAGAACTCTTCCTCTTAGTGTTATTTCTCCCGTCATTGCAATGTTTTTTCTCACTTTTCGCCGTGTAAAAGTAGAAGTCAGTGCAGTAACAATGGTTATTCCCGCCGAAGGACCATCTTTCGGAATAGCTCCCTCGGGAACGTGTATGTGAACACTATTTTCATCAATTAATTTTTGGTCTATACCCAACTTTTCGGTATGTGCTTTGATATATTGAAGAGCAAGAATGGCCGATTCTTTCATCACATTACCCAAGTTGCCCGTAATGGTCAATGTCGGATTTTTGCTTTTACTAATATTACTTTCAATATAAAGAATATCTCCACCAACACTCGTCCACGCCAATCCTGTAACGACACCGGCATATTTATTTCCCTCATATTGTTCTGCACTATATTGAGCTGTCCCTAAATATTTTTTCAAATCCTCAGCAGTCAGTGTGGCATTATATTCTGTTTCTGTAGCAACATTTAACGCCACTTTTCTCATCAATCCCGCTATTTTTCTATCCAATTCCCGAACACCCGATTCTCTCGTATATTCCTGTATCAACTGTTTTAATACATTTTTTCTCAATTTAAATTGTGACCTATCTAAACCGTGATTTTTGAGTTCTTTTTTAATTAAATGTTTCGTTGCTATCTCTATCTTCTCCTCAATGGTATATCCACTGACTTCTATCAACTCCATACGGTCTAATAGGGGGCGTGGTATGGTGTTGATATTGTTCGCAGTAGCTACAAATAGCACTTTTGATAAATCATAGTCAATATCAAGATAGTTATCGTGAAAAGTACTGTTTTGTTCCGGGTCAAGCACTTCTAAAAGTGCAGAAGAAGGGTCGCCCTTATAATCAGAATTGACTTTATCTACTTCGTCCAACACAAAAACAGGATTCGATGATTTCACTTTTTTCAAGTTCTGAATAATTCTTCCCGGCATAGCTCCGATATATGTTTTGCGATGCCCTCTAATTTCAGCTTCATCGTGTACACCACCCAACGACATTCTTACATATTTTCTTTTCAGAGATTCGGCTATTGACTTTCCCAGAGAAGTTTTTCCCACTCCCGGAGGACCATAAAGACAGATAATAGGAGATTTCATATCTCCTTTTAATTTCAAAACTGCTAAATGTTCGAGAATACGTTCTTTTACCTTTTCCAATCCAAAATGGTCTTTATTCAAAACCTTTTCAGCATTTTTCAAGTTAAAATTATCTTTGGTATATTCATTCCAAGGCAAATCCAATAATATCTCCACATAGTTCAGTTGTATCGGATAATCAGGCGAATGTGGATTCATTCTCTCCAACTTAGTTAACTCTTTTTCAAATTGAGCCTCAACTTCTTTACTCCATTTCTTCTTTTTCGCTCTCTCTTTCAGTTCACTAATCTCCTGCTCAACACTATTCTCTCCCAGCTCATTTTGAATGGTTTTTATCTGCTGTTGCAAGAAATATTCTCGTTGCTGTTGGTCAATGCCTTTCTTTACCTTGTTTTGTATAGAGGTTTTTATTTCCAAAAGTTGTGATTTCTTATTCAAATAATTCAGCAAATCATACGCTCTTTCGGCAATGTCATCTTTTTCTATCAATTTTTGGCGTTCACTCACTTCCAAACCTATATTGGCACTAATATAGTTGATTAAGAAGTAAGGATTTTCAATGTTTCTGATAGCAAATCCTAATTCTTGATGAATTCCTCCTGAACTTTCTACTATTTTAATTGCAGTTTCTCGTATGGAAGAGATAAGTGCCACAAATGATTTATCATTCTTTTCTGGCAATACATTCTCTAAAGGAGTGACTTTTGCTCTCAAATACGGTTTGTTTGAAACCTTTTCTTTTAACATTACTCTTTTTTGTCCTTCGAGAATTACAGTTGTTGAGTTATCAGGCATCTCAAGAACTCTCACAATACTTGCTGCTACTCCGAGAGGATAGAGATGGTCAAAATCCGGGTCTTCTACCGATTTGTCGATTTGTGTAAAGGCACCTATAAGTCCCGATTTCTCTTGAACTTTTCGAATCAAACGAAGCGATTTTGGACGAGCCACACTCACAGGTGTCAATACTCCTGGGAATAATACAATATTCCTTAAAGGTAATATCGACAAAATTTCATCTTCATTAATCGTTATATCAGAATCATTTTCATCTAATGTTATGATTGGAAATCCTTCGGAATCTGAATTTATTGCATCTGTAAAAAAAGTTTCTAATTTTTTGTTCATTCTAATCGTTTTGATACTTTTGGTTATAAATTGTACCTCTTTGTTTATGACAGATTGACATCTTTTTATTCTTACGTTATTTTATTTTCACAAATAATATGACAATACGTAAGAAAATTAGAAGTACAATTATTCAACAAATAATAAAGTCAATAGTTGTGCCAATATGAAAAAAACACAATAAGCGTTCTTTTTTATGAAATTCTGTCAAAAGAGAGTTTTTTTCTAAAAAAAATAATGAAGTAAAGAGGGTTTTGTGTTAAAAATAGAAGGATAATTTATGAAAAAAGGCATAAAAATAGTCTTTTCAGTTAAAAAGAGTTAAAAAACAGGGTTTTCTTTGTGATTTATATGTTTTATAACAGAAAAAGCCTTACTTTTGCACTGTGTTTTTCATGGTATTAGATTTAAGGTTAATTAAAGATTGGGTTGTCGGGAGACAACCTTTCTTTTTTTAAATAAGTTTTCAAACAGAACAATTCATCGAATTTCACTGTTTCAATTGATAAGTTATGTCAAACAAATTTTCCAAAACAAAAAAGTTAATCATAGAGGTTGCTCGCAATTTATTTGCCGAAAAAGGTAAGCAAAATGTGACAATGAATGATATTGCTCTTGCGTCTAATAAAGGTAGAAGAACCATATACACCTATTTTAAAAACAAAGACGAAATCTATGAGTGTGTTATCAAAAATGAATTCACACTAATAAATGATGAGCTAAAAGAGAACTTCAATAGAGATATTTCTCCTTATCTTAAACTCAAAAATCACCTCTTAATACATCTTGATGCTATAAAAAAGGTGGTGCAAAGAAACGGAACACTTCGAGCAACTTTTTTTAAAGACATATTAGAAGTAGAACGTTACCGGAAAGCCTTAGATGCTCATGAAAAAATAATCTTAAAAAAAATACTTGTAGAAGGAATAGCAGTCAATGAGTTTCAAGTGATAGATGTTGAGATTGCTTCAACAATTATTTTTTACTCATTAAAAGGTTTAGAAGTTCCTTATATAAAAAACAATGTAAGTTATAAGTTTGAAAAAACAAAAACTCACATTGTTGATTTTATTCTCAAAGGGTTAATTAAAGAGAAATCTTAATTGTTATGCCAATAACTCTTTAACTTTCATAGAAATCATCTTGCCATCTGCTTTTCCTGACAGTTTTTTAGTGGCTATTCCCATTATTTTACCCATACCTTGCATATCGGTAACACCCAATTCCTCAATGAGCGATTTTAAAAAGACTTCAATCTCCTCTTCACTCATCTGTTTGGGAAGATATTTTACAATAACTTCTGCTTCGCTTAGCTCTTTTTCTGCTAATTCTGGACGATTTTGAGAAGTATAAACTTCTGCAGTTTCTCGACGTTGTTTAACCATTTTCTGCATAATTTTTATTGCTTTGTCATCTGACAGTGTTCCATCAGAACCTTTTGCTGTTTTCGCTTCCAAAAACTCTTTCTTAACACCTCGCAATGTTTCTAAAGCAACTTTATCACGCTGTTTCATTGCCGTTTTAATATCGTCATTTATCTGTAAAAACAATTTTTCTTCCATATTTTCAAGTTTTTATTTAATTTTTTTTATTAAAATTATCAGTAGTTCTTCTTTTTGAAAAATACCGGTTACTTATTTCTCATATGCATTATGCATATCTAAGGCTTCCATTTGAATCAATACATTTGCAATCTTCTTTGTAATCATCTCAAAAAATCGCTTACCCTTTTCTGCTGTCGCCAATTTAGGATTACCGACTCCTGTATCTTCAGTTATTTTAGACCATTTTCGCTCTGTCCATAACCAACCCTCTGTAAACTCTTTAATCAGATGTTTCTTCTCTTTTCCATCACCGGCATTATCGATAGGGGGGAGCACTAAATCAGGAGTTAAGTGCATCATTACGCTTGTTTCCATCTCATCTGCATGGTCTCCTACTTCATCAAAATAGTCTTTTTTTTCAGGAAATTGAAACCAATTACAAACAGAAATATGCATATCAGGATATTTTAACCCTAATTCACGTAAAATAGGTTTAAAATCGTTACCACCGTGACTATTCATTATCATTAGTTTATTGATTCCTTGTCTGTTTAATGTGTTTGTAATATCGTCAACAATAGCCAACTGTGTACTTGGATTTAAGTTCATATCTAACTTAATGTCCGACTGTCCTGTATTTACTCCAAAAGGCAAAGTGGGTAATACAATTACCTTACAATTTCTTTCCCATGCGATGCGTGCCGATTCAACAGCAACTCGTTCAGATTCAATATTATCTGTAGCATAGGGCAAATGGTAATTGTGTGCTTCTGTTGCTCCCCAAGGCAATATTGCAATCGAAAATGCTGTGTCTTTGACATTCTTCCAATTTGTTTCAGCTAAAACATAAGGTCTTATCATTCTAAAGATTTATTTAAAGTTTTATTAATTACGTTTTAATATCTTTTTTGTCCTGTTATATTGTTATTCTATATCTTCAATTAGCTTTTCCACGTCCTTATTTATTTGCGTTAATTCTTTTTTACAAAAAGAGAGCAATTTAGATGCTTGTTTAATTTGTTTGTTAAGCTCGTCCATATTGATATCATTATCCGATTCTAATGTTTCAATAATTTGCTCTAACTCTTTTATCGCATTATTATATGTCTGTTTTTTCATATGTTTGTTTTTTAGTCGTCCGAGAAATCGACAAGAAGTTCTCTATAAGCATTAAATATTTTTGATTTTGAAATAAATCCAATGTATTTTTCGTTATCATCAACCACAGGTAGATTCCAAGCGTTTGTGTCTTCAAAAATGGTCATAACTTCACTCATAGACATATTGATATTAACTTTGGCAGGAGGAAAAACCATTAATTTATTTGCGTCAAAACGGTCGTAAAGTTCAGGTCTGAACATAATATTTCGAATTTCATCAAGCAATACCAATCCCATAAATTTTTTAGTTTTGGGTTCTACGACAGGAAATACGTTTCTATGTGACTCTGAAATTACTTTTACAATATCTCCTAATGAGTCTGTTGGTAAAATCTCACACAAATCTGTTTCTATTACATTTTCCATTCTCAATAATGTTAAAATATTTCTATCTTTATTATGAGTCAGTAGTTTTCCTTTTCGAGCAAGTCGTACAGCATATATACTATGTGGTTCAAAAACAAGTATCGTGAGATAGGAAATGATAGAAACAATCATTAATGTCATAAAAAGGCTGTATCCTCCTGTTAACTCGGCAATTAAGAAAATGCCCGTAAGAGGAGCGTGCATCACCCCTGCTAACACTCCTGCCATTCCTGCAAAAGCAAAGTTGGAACTTGGTGCATCAACACCCACTTCCTGAAAAATAGTTGCAACAAAAAAACCTGTAATACTACCAATAAAAAGAGAAGGAGCAAACATTCCTCCAACTCCTCCCGGACTGCTTGTAGAGACTAATGCCAATGATTTAAAGATAACAATTAGAGCAAGAAAAATTAATAACATCCATTTATTACCCAATCCGGAGTAGAAGAAACTATTTTCCAAAATAGAATTAATATCTCCATTCAGAATAGCGTCAATTGTATTATAACCTTCTCCATATAAGGGAGGAAGAATGAAAATTAAAACTCCTAAAGTAACCCCACCAAGCAATAATTTTAGTCGAGGCTTTTTTATTTTTTTGAAATAAGCCTCTAACTTAATGGTACTTCGAGTAAAGTAGAGAGAGATGAATCCACAAATAATTCCCAAAAAGATGATTTGAGGTATTCTATCAACGGCAAAAGAGGAATTTTGATTGAAATGGAACAAAAAAGAACTTCCTGACAATAAATAAGAAACAGATGTTGCTGTAACTGATGATATGATGATAGGTACTATAGAAGTCATTGTCATATCCAACATTAGTACTTCAAGAGTAAATACCAATCCTGCAATGGGAGCTTTGAATATTCCTGCAATGGCTCCTGCTGAACCACACCCAACTAAAAGCATTAGCGTTTTTTGGTCTAAACGAAAGAAATTTCCCAAATTAGAGCCAATAGCTGACCCTGTTAAGACAATTGGTGATTCTGCTCCTACCGAACCTCCAAAACCAATCGTAACAGCACTGCCAACAAAAGAAGTCCAAATGTTATGGAGTTTTATAATTGATTTTCTTTGAGAAATAGCAAACAGAATTTTAGTTACTCCGTGACTAATATCATCTTTAACAATGTATTTTATAAAAAGGTAGGAGAAAGTAATTCCTATAAAAGGAAAGAGTAGAGACCAATAACTAACACTACTGGGGTCAATTTTATCTATAAGAATATGTTGGATGAAATGAATAACTATTTTTAATAAATATGCTGCTAATGAGGCAAGTAATCCAACGACAAAACTCAATATTAACAAAAATTGACTGTGAGGAATATGTTTCTCTCTCCAGTCAACAATTTTATGTAACCAACCTGATTTAAGCATTTCTCTTCAATAAAAATTGTAGAATACTGATGTAGGGATAAAATTAATTGAGCACAAAGGTAATTCTAATTCACCAATTTTGAAAAATTATACTCCTTTTCCTTTAAAAAGAACTTCTATTGTGTAAAAAATAATTTTTAAGTCCATTGCTAAAGTCATATTTTCCATATAAACAACATCGTAATTCAATCTTTCAATCATCTGTTCAATTGTATTGGCATATCCAACTCGGATAGGTCCCCAAGAAGTTAATCCCGGAGAAATTCTGTATAGTAGGAAGTAATAGGGGGCTTTTTCTACTATTTTATCTATATAAAATTGTCGTTCGGGACGTGGACCCACGACACTCATTTGTCCTAAAAGAATATTGAAAAATTGAGGTATCTCGTCCAGTCTGTATTTTCGAAGAAAACGTCCTACTTTTGTAATTCTATTGTCATCAGGAGTACTTAACTGAGGAACATTTTTCTCTGAATCAACGTACATTGTTCTAAATTTATAGATATAAAAAGGATTTCCTCCTCGACCAATACGTTCTTGCTTAAAAAAAACAGAACCTTTTGAGTCTGATTTGATAGCAATGCCAATAATAATCATTAGTGGGAAAGAGAAAATTAATCCCAATAATGAAAAAAAGACATCAAATGTTCTTTTTATAGCAAATTCCCAATCTGCCATAGTTGGATCAGTAAGGTTTATCAACGGGTTAATACCATATTTATAAATTTTTGTTCTTCCAATAAGCATTTGGTATAAATGGGGCGAGAGTTTGATATTGACGTTATATTGAAATAGATTATTTATCATTTCAAAGATTTTAACTTCATCTGTGTTGTCTAATGCTACCACAATTTCTTGTATATGTTCTTTTCTAATAATTTTTCTGATTGAATGGAACTTACCAATAATCTGATTGTTATCGACTACAATCTCATCTCCATTCGATTGTATAAATCCAATCAATGTGTTGTAAATAGATTTTTTTTGTATTCCATTGGCAATATTGAGTGCATTTTTTCCTGTACCTATAATCAAAGTGTTAATAGTATAACGTTTTTTCTTAAAGTGCTGGATAATAATGATTTTCTGAACCAAACGAAATAGTCCAGTTGTGAAAAAAAGAAGCAAAAAGAGAACCAAAAATGACTGATAGTAATATTCATAAGAGACAGTGATATCATCTAATACTAAAATGAAAAAAACTATAAATGTAATGATAAAAGAGGATATGGAAGTTCTTATTAAATCTGTAATTCTTGAAATTTTTATTGGATTGAGATAATATCCTGTAAGCAAATGTATTGATAGACAAAGTAAAGGAAAAAAAAGAAAACTAAAATAATAATCTCTGTATGGAATAAATAGATTAAATCCGTCCAATACAGTAAATTCATTATTTAAACGTCTGAAAATCATAAATAAAAACCAAACCAATAAGGCGGAAATTATATCGAAAAAGATAAACTTCAAACGTAATATTTTTTTTTCTACTAACATTTATTTTCGAATAATTTTAATTTCTTTGTTCTCTATTTTTACTATTGAACTTGGGGTTTTGGGTTGATTGTCATTTTGACCATATCTTACGATATAGTCCACTGATAAAAGGATCTCTTGGCTTATTTCAGAGAAGTTTCTAGGTGCATTTAGTCCACTGGTATTAGCAGAAGTGGAAACAATTGGCTTGCCAAAAGTTTTACATAATTCTTTTGAAAAGATTTCATTCGTCACCCTTATTGCAATACTATTATCAGCTCCAATAAGAGTCGGTGCTAAATTTTGAGCATTCTCATAAATAATGGTTGTTGGTTGGTTAGAAGATTGTATTAACTCCAATGCCAACTCAGGAACTTTATCAATATAATTATTTATCTTATCGACAGAATTCACCAAAACAACCATTGCTTTAGTTTCCTTACGCTTTTTTATTTTGTAAATCTTCTGTACTGCTTTGTCATTTGTAGCATCACATCCTAAGCCCCATATTGTATCCGTTGGATACAATATCACTCCACCTCTTTTTAATGTCTCAATGGCTTTTTCTATATCAGACTTCATAGTTATTCTAATATGAATAATATTAATAACGAATTTTTTATGATTTTAGTCTATTTATAAAATAAAAATTATCTAAAAGGGGTGTTATTTTACTCGAAAATTAAATGCTTGTTTGTCTTGGATATATCCTACTAAATGGTCGTTTATTTCTACTTGTCCAACTCCTACGGGAGTTCCTGTAAAGATGATATCTCCTATTTTTAATGTAAAAAAACGACTTACATAACTAATTATTTTATTTACAGAAAAAATCATATCTTTCGAATTTCCTCTTTGTACTTCATCTCCATTTATCGTTAAATGGAAGTCAATGTTTTGAAGGTCTTCAAATTCACTTTTAGAAAAAAAAGAGCCAATTACTGCTGAACCATCAAAACCTTTGCATATTTCCCAAGGTTTTCCCTCTTTTTTCAATTTCCGTTGTAAATCTCGAGCTGTGAAATCTACTCCTAATCCTATCTCGTCAAAATATCTATCTGCAAATTTTTCACTAATATTTTTCCCAATACGGTTAATTTTTATAATTATCTCGGTCTCATAATGCACCTCTTGACTAAAGTCAGGTAAAAAGAAAGGCTTATTATCTTTAAGTAAAGCACTGTCAGGTTTCATAAATACGACTGGTTCTTCGGGATTAGGGTTGTCTAGTTCCTGATTGTGGGCTTTGTAATTATGTCCTATGGCAAATATCTTCATTTTTTGTCTTTTGTGTTAAGACCTATCAAGCGATTAAACATAACAGCAAGATGGGCGTATATGGAGGTGTTTTGAACAATAATATTTTCAGGGACTTTTATCCTAAAAGGCGTAAAATTCCAAATAGCCTGTATTCCGCTCTCAATAATTTTGTCTGTAACCTCTTGTGCCTTATCTACAGGGACTGTTAAAATACCAATGTTCACTCCTGTTTGTTTTTGTAGTGTTTCAAAATTATCCAAATGATGAATAGGGATACGGTTAATGCTAGTGCCTGATAACTCGTGTTTGATGTCAAAGCCGGCTACAATATCTAAACCGAAATGAGTTAGACCATTATCATGCATTAAAGCCCCACCTAAACTACCTACTCCGAAAAGAAAAGCTTTGTGGGTGTGGGTGAATCCTAAAAATTCTTCTAAAAAGGCAACCAAATCATTTACCAAGTAACCGACTCTTGTCTTTCCTACAATATCAAGATAAGATAAATCTTTGGCTACTTTTGAAGCATCAATACCAATATCTTTTGCTATTTGCTTCGATGAAATTGTCTCTATTCCATTTTTATTAGCTAATTGAGTGTAGGCAAGATACCAAGGAAGGCGTCTTAAAGTTGGTTCCGGTATATCACTTTGAATTTGAATCATAGTATATTTAGATAAATAAAATACAAAATTAGTTTTTTTTCTGAAACATTTGTTAGGAATGTGACCTCAATATTTTGTAGCTGACTTTTTGTCTGTTTTTCTGCTTCGGGTAAGACTTTTTGTCGCTTCGTGTCCTTTGGATAACTTTTTGATACAATATTTTTGAACTTAAACAATTAAAAATAGAAAATTATGAATTTCAATAAATTTACAACAAAATCACAAGAAACGATACAACACGCTGTTGATATTGTTAATAAAAATGGGCAACAAGCCATAGAAACTCCTCATTTACTCAAATCTATTTTGGTAAAAGGAGAAGAAGTCGTAAAATATATTTTTGGCAAAATGGGTGTTAATACTCAAATGGTGGAACAAGTAACTGATAAATCGATTTTAAATTATCCAAAGGTGTCGGGTGGCGAACCTTATTTTAGTCGTTCCACAAACGAAGTGTTGCAAAAATCCATCGAACTCGCTTCTAAAGAGGGCGACCAATTTGTAACGTTGGAGTTGATATTGTTGGCTTTAATAGTGGTAAAATCAGAAGTTTCTACCTTGTTAAAAGATGCAGGAGTAACTGAAAAAGCATTGAAAATCGCTATTACTGAACTACGCAACGGCTCAAAAGCCACTTCAAGTTCAGCGGAAGACACGTATAATTCGTTGAAAAAATATGCCATTGATTTGAACGAACAAGCACGACAAGGAAAATTAGACCCTGTTATCGGAAGAGATGAAGAAATTCGTAGAGTGTTGCAGATTTTAAGCCGAAGAACCAAGAATAATCCGATTTTAATCGGAGAACCAGGGGTAGGTAAAACTGCTATTTCCGAAGGACTTGCTCACCGAATTGTACGTGGCGATGTGCCAGAGAACTTAAAATCCAAGCAAGTTTTCTCGTTGGATATGGGAGCATTGGTAGCAGGTGCCAAATACAAAGGTGAATTTGAAGAACGATTAAAATCAGTTGTGAATGAGGTGATTAAATCGGAAGGCGAAATAATACTCTTTATCGATGAAATCCACACGTTGGTGGGTGCAGGAAAAGGGGAAGGAGCAATGGATGCTGCTAATATTTTGAAACCTGCTTTGGCACGTGGTGAATTAAGAGCCATTGGTGCAACTACGTTGGACGAATACCAAAAATATTTTGAAAAAGACAAAGCCCTTGAAAGACGCTTCCAGCAAGTTATGGTAGCAGAACCGGATGTTCAAGCCACCATCTCCATTCTTCGTGGATTGAAAGAACGCTACGAAAATCATCATAAAGTACGCATTAAAGATGAGGCTATTTTAGCGGCTGTTGAGTTGTCTAATCGTTATATTACAGATAGATTTCTACCCGACAAGGCCATTGATTTAATGGACGAAGCTGCGGCAAAGTTACGTTTGGAAGTGGATTCAGTGCCAGAAGATTTAGACAAGATAGAGAGAAATATCAAGCAGTTGGAAATAGAGCGTGAAGCGATAAAACGTGAAAATGACACCAATAAATTGGAAACACTAAATAGTGAAATAGCCAATTTGAAAGAGAAAAGCAAAGAAATGAAAGCCCAATGGTCGGCAGAAAAGGAGTTGATAGAGAAAATTCAACAAAATAAAATTCAGATTGAGAACTTAAAATTTGAAGCCGAAAAAGCCGAACGAGACGGAGATTACGGAAAAGTGGCTGAAATAAGATACGGTAAGATTCAAGCGTTAGAAACCGAAATCGCAGAATCGCAAACCAAATTGTCCGAACAGCAAGGTGATACACCAACCATTACTCAAGAGGTAAATGCTGAAAATATTACGGAAGTAGTTAGTCGTTGGACGGGTATTCCTGTGAACAAAATGATGCAAGGTGAAAAAGAGAAACTGTTGCATTTAGAAGAAGAATTGCACAAAAGAGTGATTGGACAAGAAGAGGCGATTAAAGCCATTTCAGATTCGGTGCGCAGAAGTCGTGCTGGATTGAATGACCCCAAACGACCTATCGGCTCGTTTATTTTCTTGGGAACAACAGGTGTCGGAAAGACGGAATTGGGCAAAGCGATTTCAGAATATCTTTTTGACGACGAAAATATGATGACTCGTGTTGATATGAGTGAGTATCAAGAGAAATTTTCAGTAACACGGCTTATCGGTTCGCCTCCGGGATACGTGGGGTATGACGAGGGTGGACAGCTAACGGAAGCGATTAGACGTAAACCTTATTCTGTGGTGCTTTTTGACGAAATAGAGAAAGCCCACCCTGACGTATTTAATACGCTTTTGCAGGTGCTTGATGACGGACGTTTGACCGACAACAAAGGAAGAACGGTGAATTTTAAGAATGCCATTATTATAATGACTTCCAATATCGGTTCGCAGTTGATAAGAGAAAGATTTGAGCATATCAATGATGAAAATCGAGAAGAATTGATTGAAACAACAAAAGAGGAATTGTTTGAAATGTTGAAAAAGACAATTCGTCCTGAGTTCTTAAATCGCATTGATGATTTGATAATGTTTACTCCGTTAAATGAAAGTGAGATTGAACAAATCGTGCGTTTGCAATTGGAAAATGTAAACAAATTATTAAAAAGTAATGAGATTACACTCCAAGCAACCGACGAAGCGATAAAATTGATTAGCGAAATGGGTTACGACCCACAATTTGGAGCAAGACCCGTGAAAAGAGTGATTCAACGCAATATTCTCAATGAATTGTCTAAAAATATTATTAGTGGAAATATTAATAAAGAAAAACCAATTATTATAGATAGTGTAGAAGGAAAAATTATTTTCAGAAATTAGAAGGACAGAGTGGGAAATTGATTAAGTGTTAAAGTAGCTCATCTCAATCTTCCTAGAAGCAGGGAAGGAAAAGTTAATATAAATAGACCTCACAGGTTTTAAAACTGTGAGGTCTTGTTTTCTTGATATTGTTGAGATGACAAAATAATAGACTTAATGATATTAAGGTCTAGGTAAAACAGTTTTTAATTTTTAAGAATTAATAATATAATGTTCCGGCTTTTGTCACGCCAAACGAGTTTAAGGTGATGATAAAGCAGAAATGTTAATTACTAACATCTAAATAATAACGCCAATTTTCTCTATTTTACTAACTTCGTTTCGTGGGTTTAATGCTAGGTTTTGGGAGACTAATAGAGGTTACTTGGGTGCCAATAAAATAAAAAAAGAATTCTTTTTAGTGGATTATATTTAATTTTAGACTATATTTGTAGGCTAATTTAATAAAATAGAGAGATGAAAAACTTACTTGATTTTCTTTCGCTACTTAAAAAGAACAACGACAGAGAGTGGTTCAATGACCACAAGTCTGACTATTCTGCAGCATTAGAAACATTTAAGTATTTATCTCATCATTTCTTGATGAGCGTTTTAAACTTTGACGAGGAAATGAAGAATGTTGAGGTTAAAAAATCTATTTTTAGAATATATCGAGACATACGATTCTCCAAAGATAAGACACCTTATAAAACACATTTTGCAGGTTATTTTGCTTTTCCAAATGGAAGGAAAAGTCATCGAGGAGGATATTATTTACACATTGAACCACAGAAATCTTTTCTGGGAGTTGGAGTTTGGAAACCCGAGAAATCCAATCTAAACAATATTCGTTGGAATATCGTCCACCATTATGAAGACTTTAATAAGATAATAGAGAACAATTTTTTTGTCAAAACATTTGGCACTAATTTATATAATGAAGATAAGTTAAAAAAGATACCGGCGGGATTTCCAAAAGATTTTCCGGATACTGAAATTCTGAAATACAAACATTTTGTCGTTATTCACTCCTTTGAGGATAAAGAGGTTATTGCAGATAATTTTATTCAAAAAGTAACAGAAACGGCATATGTTGCTTATCCTTTTTTACAGTTTCTGAATAATGCTATTGATGAAAACAATTAAAACAGTAAATTATGCAACAAAAAAAATCGTCTATGCTTAAAATAATTGAATCGGATTTAGGACTTCAACCTTACGAAAGTGCCATTAATGGCAGGTATAACTATTTTGTAGAGACAGAAAAGCGATTGACAGGTAATAATAAAACAACATTGTCTGATTTTGCTACAGGTTATCTCTTTTTTGGATTGCACAAAAACGACTCTAAATGGATATTTAGAGAATGGGCACCCAACGCAACGGCAATCTATCTAATAGGCGATTTCAACGACTGGAAAAAAGATGAAAATTATCGTTTGCAACCGACAGAGAATGGTATTTGGGAAGTTGAATTGGAAGAGAATATGATGCAACACCAACAGCTTTTTAAGCTATGGATGGAGTGGCAAGGAGGTGCCGGGGAGCGTATTCCTGCGTGGACAAGACGAGTGGTACAAGATGATTATACTAAGGTGTTTTCTGCACAGGTTTGGAGTCCGGAACATCAATATCAGTTTAAAGTTAAAAACTTTCAACCCACAAAAAATCCTTTATTGATATATGAATGTCATATTGGAATGTCAAGCAGTGAAGAAAAAGTATCCACCTATGATGAGTTTAGACGTACCGTTCTTCCTAGAGTAGCTGAGCAAGGTTACAACTGCATTCAGTTAATGGCAGTACAAGAACACCCCTATTACGGTTCATTTGGGTATCACGTTTCTAACTTTTTTGCAGCTTCTTCTCGTTTTGGTACTCCTGAAGAATTAAAACGATTGATAGACCAAGCTCACGAAATGGGAATTGCAGTCATTATGGATATTGTACATTCTCACGCTGTTAAAAATGAGTTGGAAGGATTGGGACGATTTGACGGAACACCATATCAATATTTTCACGGAGGAGACCGTAGAGAACATCCGGCGTGGGATTCTTTGCTTTTTGATTATGGTAAACCGGAAGTAATGCACTTTTTACTTTCCAACTGTAAGTTTTGGTTGGAAGAGTACCAATTTGACGGCTTTCGATTTGACGGAGTAACTTCTATGCTGTATCGCAGTCACGGATTGGGTGAAGATTTTAATGGTTATGATTCTTATTACAATTTGAATCAAGATGGGGATGCCATTTGCTACCTAACGCTTGCCAACAAACTTATTCATCAAGTAAAACCGAATGCAATCACTATTGCAGAGGAGATGAGTGGAATGCCCGGTTTAGCCAATAAGATAGAAGATGGTGGTATGGGATTTGACTACCGTTTGGCAATGGGAATTCCTGATTTTTGGATAAAATATATCAAAGAGGTAAAAGATGAAGATTGGAAAGCGGGACATATTTTTTGGGAATTGACCAATAGACGAGAAAATGAGAAAACAATTAGTTATGCTGAAAGCCACGACCAAGCTCTTGTTGGTGATAAAACAATTATTTTCCGTTTGATAGATGCCGATATGTATTGGCATATGCAACGTGGAGACGAAACATTCCAAGTGGAACGAGGTATTGCTTTACACAAAATGATACGTCTGTTTACTTCCACAACGATTAACGGTGGTTATCTAAACTTTATGGGAAATGAGTTTGGACATCCAGAATGGATTGATTTTCCACGTGAAGGCAACGGTTGGTCATACAAATATGCTCGCAGACAATGGGATTTAGTGGACAATCCTAACTTTATCTATCAAGGGTTAAATGACTTTGATAAAGATATGTTAGCAATAATACGCTCGGAGAAAGAATTTAACACGACACCGATTTGTCAACTTTGGGATAAAGAAGGTGACCAAGTTGTGGCTTATCAAAGAAATAAATTGATTTTTGTCTTTAATTTTAATGGTACTCAATCATTTACCGATTATGGAATTTTAGCCGAAGCAGGAAGTTATAAGATTGTACTAAATACCGACAACGCAAAATATGATGGCAACGGACTGGTAGATGAAACCGTCGAACATTTCACACAACCAACTGAAGATGGAACATTTGGCAAAGAGTGGCTTAAGCTCTACATTCCTGCCCGTTCTGCAATGGTATTAAGAAAACAATAGAATAGTTTATAAAGTTGAAAGTTTGTAAAGTTATAAAGTAGAATTATGAAATTTAAATATTTAATAATAGTTGTTTTGGCATTTATTTTTACATCTTGTTTAAGTAGCTTGCCAACTACAAGTCGTTTTGTGGCTCAATCGCCGAATATAGGAATGAATATTAAGGAGTTTGTTGCTTTTTATGGTGCTCCTTTGAATTACAGTAAATTTTATGACGAAGCAAATGATTACTGTGAAGAGTTAAGATATCGAGAACGCATTCATTTAGGACAAGGCTTTTATGGTTCTGAAATTAGAGCTATTAATACAGTTTTTCTTTTCAAAAATGGAAAACTTGTAAGTCAATATCAAGAAGATGATTTGGAATATCAAAGACAACTTGAAAGAGACGAAGAAAGAGCCCTTATTCGCAAACAAATTCAAACGGAAAAAGAACGTATAGAAACGGAGAAAGAGCGTCTTGAAATGGAGAGAGAACGTTTGAAGAAAAAAGAAGATAAGAGTTTTTGAAAAATATAGTTCTAACCTGCTTAATAAATTCATTTTATAACTTTCAACTTTAAGAACTTTATCAACTAATTCCTAATATCCCGATTGAGACAATATTTTTTGAGCATCGGTTTGTTGCATTAATTCTTTCAAGCCGATGTTTAAATTCTGCTCCATATAACTTTTCACAATTTGGTAACCGATAAAATCACCCAATCGTCCGGGAGAGTCTTGTGAAATCGGCATTGTAAAAGGAGTTTCAGTCAGATAATCGTGTATTAACTGCTCGTCGGCAGAGAACAAATGCTTTTCTCCAACCATCGTTTTCCAAATCACTTTTTCATTTTCTCTCGCCCATTTCCACTGCTTTTTATCATAACCTACAATATCTTGAGCAGGTTTTTGGGGAAGAAAAACAGAGGTTAAATAGAGCAATTTTCCACGATATATCATTGAGTCCAACAATCGTGTTTTGTTTAGGTTATAAGGAAATTTTTTCTCTATAATGGAATAAACAATATCTACCGTTAAGCGTGTTTTATTCAAATCCACCAACTGATAATCGTAAAAATAAGAAGCATACAGAGGAAAGTCAGCTCCAAGATAGAAATCGATACCAATCAGTAAAGTTGTATCGAAAGACTCCAATCTCTGACTAAATCTGGAGGTGTAAAACACCACTTGAGGTAAGTGAATATTGGGAAAATAGTATTGAACAGCACTAAACGCATACGACAACTCCTCTTCTATTGTACCAATATTACTATACTGTTTAACAATTTCTTTATGAACTTTTTCTACATTAGGATTTTTCAAAAACTGAACTAATTCTCTCTTTGCTAAATCGGAATTAATACTACCCAAACCCATTATATTTCGTGCAAACTCTTGAGAAAAAGCAGGGAACTCTCTTTGCAATCTATCAACTCCTTTATCAATGTTTTGAGTATCTAAATTGATTATTGCCAAATCAAACCGTTGTACTCTAACATCTACTTTTTGAGCATCTGCACCGATTTCAAATCGATTGCTTTTACCACAGCCGAAAAGTAAAATAAGAAAAGCAAGAAGAACCCACCTTTTGAGCATACTTTAATTGTCTATTTTGTTAGGATAATCTACCGTATAATGAAGCCCACGACTCTCTTTGCGAAGCAACGCTTGTTTGATTATCAGATAAGCCACGCTGATTACATTTCGCAGTTCGCAAATTTCTTTCGATACCACAGAACGTTCAAACAGACTTTCTGTCTCACGATACAATATTTCAAGGCGTTTCATTGCCCTTTTTAAACGAAGATTAGAGCGAACAATTCCCACGTAAGTACTCATTATTTGTTCCACTTCCTTAAAACTTTGAGTAATCAATACCATTTCCTCAGGCAAAGAAGTACCGGCATCGTCCCACTGTGGTATTTCTTCATTATATGTCAATCGGTCAATTTTAGCAATCACATCTTTTGCTGCTCTTTCAGCATAAACAATTGCTTCTATCAAAGAATTGGAAGCCAGTCGATTGGCTCCGTGCAATCCTGTACGTGAACATTCGCCCAAAGCGTACAAACTCCGAATAGATGATTCGCCGTTTTCATCCACCGAAATTCCTCCACAAATATAGTGCTGTGTAGGGCAAATAGGAATATAATCCTTCGTTATGTCAATGCCGTATTCCAAGCATTTCTCATAAATCATCGGGTACTCTTTCTTTGTTTCTTCAGCATCTTTATGCGTAACATCTAAATATTCAAACTCTTCTCCACGCACTTTCATCTCGTTGTCAATGGCTCGTGCCACAATATCACGAGGAGCCAACGAGCCTCGCTTATCATATTTGTGCATAAACTCTTTGCCGTCTTGCGTTCTGAGTACCGCTCCATAACCACGTATCGCTTCGGTAATTAAAAAGACAGGCTTGTCGCCCAAATGGTAGAGTGCCGTTGGGTGAAACTGCACAAACTCCATATCCTCAATCACTCCTCTTGCTCGATGTACCATTGCCACGCCATCGCCTGTTGCAATCGGTGGATTGGTCGATGCCAAATAAACACTTCCAATTCCTCCTGTTGCCAAAACGGTAACTTTTCCCAAAAACGTATGAATATGATTGGTTTTTTGATTCAATGCATACACGCCATAACACTCTACATCAGGTGTTTGGCGAGTGATTATTTTTCCCAAATGGTGTTGCGTTAAAATTTCAATAGCGAAATAATTCTCAAAAATATCTATATTCTTATTCTCTCTAACTTGCTTATTCAAACTTTCTTGTATTACAAAGCCTGTATTATCTTTATGGTGTAAAATACGAAATTCGGAATGTCCTCCTTCTTTGTGCAAATCGTATCGTTCATTATCGTTTTTATCAAAGCTAACACCCCATTTCAGCAATTGCTCTATCTCCGGATGTGCCTCTTTTACCACCCTTTCAACTGCTTCCTTATCGCAATGTCCATCACCTGCAATCAAGGTATCTTCGATATGTTTCTCGTGGTTATCAGGTGGGTACATAACCGTTGCAATTCCACCTTGAGCATAGGAAGTGTTGCTGTCCTCTAATTTCGATTTAGCCAACAAAGCTACTTTACCATATTTCGCCACTTTTAAGGCAAAACTAATTCCGGCTATTCCACCTCCAACAACAACAAAATCATATCTTTTTTTCATTTTCTATCTGTTTTTTATAAAACCAATAAAACAAAATTACTTTTAATTTGACAAAAAAACAATTTTACAGAAATATTTCTCCTTTACTTATTGTGTTGTGTCCCTTAGTAAAAAGGCTTTTAATATGTCTTAAATTATGTTTAATCGCTATAAATAATGATTTTGCGATAAAAATATACCTACTTTTAGGGATTGACGTGTATATCAAACCACCGTATCTTTGCACTGATAATTTTTTCCAGCCATTGATGATAATTTAGAAAGGCTTATCCTTACCGCTAAGAGTAGTAGTAAGGATAAGTTCTTTTATGTAGGTATGCAACGAAATAACAGAGTATAAGGGTTTTTATTATAGGGTTAATTCTTTACAGCGAATTAATAATTCGCAAAAAAAAACATTACCTTATTAATTACGCTTTATTTACTGAATTTTATCACTTCCCACTTAAAGAACTTTATAAACGCATTATCAAATTGATAAAAAAATAGTATCTTTGCACGATTGTAGAAATTACAAAAAAAACTTAGTATAGAATATAAACGATATAAAAATGGGATTTAAAGATTTATTCAAAAAAATAATAGGTGATAAATCTACTCGAGATACAAAAGAGATTTCTCCGGTAGTAGAAAAAGTGAAAAAAGCCTATGAAAAAATAGAAAATTTAAGCAATGACGAACTTCGCCAAGAAACTCAGAAATTAAAAGAGAGAATCAAAGAGGCAATTAGAGAAAAAGAAAATAGGATAGAGACTTTAAAAGAGGAAATTGAGACCCTTGAGTTTGATGAAAGAGAGAAGTCTTACACAGAAATAGATGAGTTAGAAAAAGAGATAACTGAAAAAATTGAAGACGTTTTAGAAGAAATTCTTCCTAAAGCATTTTCCATTGTGAAAGAAACAGCAAAACGTCTTACTGAAAATGAAGAAATAGAGGTTACAGCAACAGAATTTGACAAACAATTAGCAACAACACACGATTTTGTAACCATTGAAGGGGACAAAGCCATTTATCAAAACGAATGGTCAGCAGGTGGAAACCTTATCAAATGGGAAATGATACACTACGATGTTCAGCTCTTTGGTGGTGTTGTTTTGCACAAAGGACGAATTGCCGAAATGGCGACTGGAGAGGGTAAAACGTTGGTAGCGACTTTGCCTGTGTTCTTAAATGCACTTTCAGGGCGTGGTGTGCACGTGGTTACCGTGAACGACTATTTGGCAAAAAGGGACTCCGAGTGGATGGGACCTTTGTATATGTTTCACGGATTGTCTGTTGATTGTATTGACAAGCACCGTCCTAACTCCGAGGAAAGACGTCAAGCTTACCTTGCTGACATCACATTTGGTACGAACAACGAGTTCGGTTTTGATTATTTGCGTGATAATATGGCAACAAGCCCGTTGGATTTGGTACAAAGAAAACATAACTACGCCATTGTCGATGAGGTCGATTCGGTATTGATTGACGATGCAAGAACACCATTGATTATCTCAGGGCCTATTCCAAAAGGAGAAGACCAACTTTTTGACGAACTTCGTCCGAAAGTAGAAAAACTCGTCAATGCACAGAGAACATTGGTTACAAAATACCTTTCGGAAGCCAAAACATTGATGAAATCATCCGACCCAAAAGAAAAAGAGGCTGGAACACTTTCGCTTTTCCGTTCGTTCAAAGGTATGCCAAAAAACAAGGCTCTTATCAAATATTTGAGTGAGCAGGGTGTAAAACAGGCGATGCTCAAAACGGAAGAAATTTATATGGAGCAAAACAATCGTCGTATG
>PDWI01001622.1_pt1 | contig 35160 bp, 30 predicted proteins | sample 1430891 | NCBI WGS metagenome assembly PDWI01 (sample SAMN01162508, study PRJNA174530) | Oral metagenome, whole genome shotgun sequencing project. | biome: Marine environment; feature: Marine mammal; material: Swab sample of the gingival sulcus; isolation source: swab sample of gingival sulcus... | reverse complement strand
GGGAATTGTAGTAACTGAATTACTACCTGAAGTTGGTAATACGGTAGTAATAAGTGAAGGTGATAGTACTAGTTTTTCAATTGATGCTTCTGATCCTGATGGTAATGAATTAAACTACTCTTGGAAGTTGGATAGTACTGAAGTGTCAACGATTTCTAGCTATAAATACACTCCAGATTATAATTCAGCTGGTAATCATACTTTAACTCTTTCTGTAACAGATAACTATGGAACAAAGATATCAAGAAGCAACTTATCATACAGTTGGAATATAACTGTAGATAATGTAAACAGAGCTCCATCTATAGTTTCCCAAGTTCCCGGATATAATTTTGTTGTTATAGATGAAAATCAAACTTTATCTTTCTCTATATTTGCAACAGATAGTGATAATGATTCACTAAGTTATAGTTGGTTTATTAACGGCACAGATCAAGGTGTTAACTACTCTAGCCTTTATACTAATTTTACCGTTGGTGAATATATTGTAAAGGCAATTGTTACAGATGGTATTGATTCTGATTCCACTTTATGGAATGTTACCTCATCTGTTAATACTGATGAAAACTTACCTAAAGTTACAAAACTTTATCAAAACTATCCTAACCCTTTTAATCCTTCAACAACAATAGAATTTGATTTAGCATCTGATTCTATTGTTAAGCTTTTACTCTTTGATTCTAAGGGTCAATTAGTGAAGAAATTGATAAATGGATATTTAAGGAGAGGTAACCATAATATTGTTTTTAACGCTGATGATATTAGTAGTGGTGTTTACTATTATAAGTTAATCTCTAAGGATAAGGTTATAACTAGAAAGATGACTTTAATTAGATAGGATCTTCTGAAAAAAGTTCGGTTTTTTTCAATAATCTCAAGCCTCCAAACTTTGGGGGCTTCTTTTATTTATATTATATACTTTTAAAACAATAAGCAACCTAAGTTAGGATAAGTATTTATCCAATATGTATGTAATTAAGTAAAATATCTATAGAAAAGAGAGTTTCCTGAGGTTCTCGAAGGGAACGAAAACTATAATCATATAGTTATACCCTTCGAGAACCTCAGGGTACGGATATAAGTTGAATTTCTATTAGGTATCTTATTATTTTTATAATAGCTAAAATAAAACACTAAAATAAAAAAGGGTCAACAATATAAGATTATTGACCCTTTAAAATCTCTACTAAAAATTATTTAGCAAAGGTATATGAAACACCAAGTCCTAAAGTCTCTTTAAATTGAACATCATCACTCTCTTCTTTATCATATCTAAGTTGTAAGAAAAGACTTACATCGATATAATCAGTTACAGAAGCAGTTAAAGTGTTCTCAAAGTCAACATCAAGAGCATCCCATTCAACATCAAGATCATCTAAATTGTCTGATTCTGAATTAAACAGAGCTTGGAATAAAGTTAACTTTGAAGTGTAGTTTATCTTACCGTTATTCATGTAAACAGAATAGTCGGTTACGGAAAGAAGACCACCATCAATAGGAGTATCCCCATCATTGTGTTGGTTAATTAACTCTCTAAGACCGAAACCAAGACGAGTACTAAAGCTATGGTTTTCTTTGTCTATAAAGTATTTAGAAGCACCAATACTCTGAGTTAGAGTTAAAGGATTAAAGTACTTAGTCTCATCTCCCATTTTGTCATAAAATTGAGATTCAGCTCTGAAAGAGATATAAGGATCAACATAAGAATCCAAAGTCATTCTAAGAACAGATTCAAAATCAATTTTGTCTGTTGACTTAACAGGAGATTCCCATTTTACCTCATTTTCTCCATCCTCATTAACAGTTTTGTAAGAACTATGAGTTTGTCCAAAAGCTAGCTTAAGAGTATTCTCAGAGCTAAACATTTCTGATAATTGCTTTTCTGCAGATGCGTTGAAGTTCAGAGTCCAACTTATAGAACCAAGATCTCCACCTGACCACGCATCACTGTAGTAACTTTGAGTCAAGTTAAGAGATGCGTTAGACTTTATGTTCCAGCTTTCAGCAAAAGATGCCGAAACAAATACCAAACACAAAACAACCATTATTAATTTTTTCATTACTATTTCTCCTTTCTGTAATATTCGCCCAAGTATGTAATATTTTTACTAGACTACAGAAATATAAAAAAACTAAATATAATAAGCAAGAAAATATATAACATAAGTGTAAAATATCTCAGAAAATATATATGACACTCTATTCACTTTCTTTGTTATAAATATTTTTCCAAAGAGTTATTTGTAAAAATAATAGTATTTTATTGATGTGTAGACTTTACAATTTTTAAAAATTATAATAGTTAAAAAAATTTAAGTCGAAAATACATTTTTTATCACTGGGTAGAACTTACATAAAAAATAAACTGGGAGTATTTTCTTTTTTTAGCACTATCAATTATGAATCAAAATGGGAGTACTTATATAAAATCTTCTACCCTATAAATAACTAACCTCTTATCACTAAGAATTTCATATAATAAAAAAAGGAGCAGAGTTGCTCCTTTTTAGACAGAAAATTAATATTATTTTATTTCTCTCTTGAGATATACTCTCCGGTTTTGGTATCTACCTTTATCTTGTCACCAATTTTACAGAAAGCAGGAACTTTGAGTTCATATCCGTTTGTAAGTTTAGCATCTTTTAAAACGTTTCCACTTGTATTACCGGGATCTACATCTTCAGTATACTCAATTTCACTAACAATATTTTGAGGAAGATCAACCATAATTGGCTTTCCTTCATAAAACTGCATATTGATATTCATATTCTCTTCAAGGAAAACAATCCCATCACCAATAAAACTCTCTTCAACCTCTAATTGGTCATAAGTTTCATTGTTCATAAATACAAGCATATCTCCCGATCTATAGAGATATTGCATCTCTTTTGAATCAAGTCTAAGATCCTCATAAACATCAGAAGCCAAGAAAGTATCGTTAACAATCTGGTTTGTTTTAATATTTCTCATTTTCATTCTCATTACACAAGCTTTTTCGCTAGGATTAAAATGTTCTGCCTTTAAGACTGTAAAGAGATCATTTTTTATTTTTAAAACATTTCCCGATCTAATATCTTTGGCTTTTTTCATAAGTACTCCAATTTTAGTTTATCGCTGATAAAATAAGACTAAGATTTAAAAATGTCAATCTATTAAAATATCAAGCTTGACCTAAAAACAATTTACACAAATTAAAAGCCTGAAAAAATCAATAAAATTTTTTCAGGCTATAATTCATAATGAAAATATTATCATTAAATTATTTTAAAATTATAAATTTAGTATCTGTAATGCTCCGGTTTATAAGGACCATTTACATCAACACCAATATAATCTGCTTGCTCTTTTGAAAGTTTAGTAAGTTTAACTCCAACCTTTTCAAGATGAAGTCTTGCAACCTCCTCATCAAGATATTTAGGTAACATATAAACTCCCACTTCATAATTATTTTTCCAAAGATCAATCTGAGCTAATACTTGGTTAGTGAAAGAGTTACTCATAACAAATGAAGGATGTCCTGTTGCACAACCAAGATTTACAAGTCTTCCTTCAGCAAGAAGAAAGATTTCATGACCGTCATCAAAAATAAATTTATCAACTTGAGGTTTTATATTTAATCTTTTTGCACCTTCATATTTTTCAAGTTTTTCAACCTCAATCTCATTGTCAAAGTGACCAATGTTACAAACAATAGCTTGATCTTTCATAGCTTTCATATGCTCAAGAGTTATAATATCTCTGTTTCCTGTGGTAGTAACATAAATATCTCCTCTTCCAAGAGTATCCTCTACAGTTGTTACTTCATAACCTTCCATTGAAGCTTGAAGAGCACATATAGGATCTATTTCAGTAACGATAACTCTTGCCCCATAACCTCTCATAGATCTTGCACAACCTTTACCAACATCTCCATAACCACAAACAACAACAACTTTTCCTGCCATCATAACATCTGTTGCTCTTTTAATACCATCAGCTAAACTTTCCCTACAACCGTAAAGATTATCAAATTTTGATTTTGTAACAGAATCATTAACATTTATTGCAGGAACAAGAAGCTCACCCGATTCCATCATCTGATATAATCTATGAACACCTGTAGTAGTTTCTTCTGAAACGCCTTTAAGTTCTTTTATTGTCTTTTCCCATTTTGTAGGTTCCTCTTTTAGAACAGTTTTCAGAACATTATTTATTATGCTCTCCTCATAAGAGAGGGTTTTACTATCTAAAATAGATGGATCTTTTTCAGCTTTTAAACCTTTGTGAACAAGAAGAGTAGCATCTCCACCATCATCTACAATAAGTTGAGGTCCTTTTCCTCCTGGAAAGGATAAAGCTTGAGTAGTGCACCACCAATACTCCTCCATAGTTTCGCCTTTCCAAGCGAATACAGGAACACCTGTTTTAGCAATTGCTGCGGCTGCATGATCTTGGGTTGAGAAGATATTGCATGAGCACCATCTAACATCTGCACCTAAGGCTACTAATGTTTCAATAAGAACAGCTGTTTGGATTGTCATATGTAGCGAACCTGTTATTCTAACACCTTTCAAAGGTTTTTCAGATCTATATTTTTCTCTAACAGATACCAAACCCGGCATCTCTTTTTCTGCAATATCAATCTCTTTTCTACCAAATTCAGCCAAAGAGATATCGGCTATTTTGTATGGTATTGTGTAGTCGAGATATTTTTCCATTATTCCTCCATTTATATTTTACAAATTTTCTAAAATATAGAATTTACTTTACATGTTATATATGCTTTTATTGATTTGCCATTTTTGAATTTGATTGTAAAATCCTTCTTCATTTTACCGGATCTACTTCTTGACTCAAAATTAAGATAGAGCTCTGTTGAATCATTACTCTCAATTATATACTTTTCAACTTCAACTTTGGTGCAAGTGCAAGGTGTTAAAACTGTATCTATTTCAACATCTGACCATCCTCGATTATATATAGTTAAAAATTTCTCATGTTTACTTTCAGGCTTAACCTCTCCAAAATCAATAATAGATTCACTAATCGTAAGATTTTCTCCACAGCTAAACAAAAATATTATAATCACTAACAAAATTACTTTCAATTATACCCTTTATCCTTTCCGGCAAATCTTTTAATTCCTCTTTTGAGAGATGATCTATCTTTACCGGTTTATCAATTATAACCTTAACTCTTTTTTCTACATGCTTATACTGTTTTGTAACTATATCAGTTCCTAAAATAGTTACCGGAAGAATTGGAACTTTTGAATATACAGCAAGTTTGAAAGATCCTTTTTTAAACTCTTTAAGATCAGATGATCTTCTACCTTCAGGAAATATAACAATACTTTGTCCACTCTGTATGATTTTTGAAGCTTCTCTGAAACTCTTAACTGCTTCTCTAGGACTTTTTCTGTCCAAAAACACACAACCTAAAAGATTCATCCAAGATGATAAAATAGGAACTTTTTTAAGCTCTTTTTTTGCAACAAATGATGGTCTGTTTTTTAAAAAACCCATTAGAAGAGGTATATCTAAACTTCCTTGATGGTTTGAAACAATAACAACAGGATAGTTTGGAATATTTTGCTCTCCTTCAATAATAATATCGGTTTTTAGCCATTTAAATATCTTTACACACCAATATTTTGAAAGCTTAATAGCTTTTTTTCTTATGGCAACATCCCCTTTAATTCTCCTATATAGAAACATGTAAGGTTCTAAAAAAAAGTAGCTTATCGTAAGAAGTATAACTTTAAATTTTATGTAAGAAAACATGTAAAACCCTTTAAAATATAAAATAATTTTAATTATGTTCCACTTTTAAAAGATCATAAATGTTAAAGATGGTTTAAAGCAAAGTTTATTTAATAAGAGGGAGTTACAACGGTTAAGTTAAACACCCCTTTTCAACGAGAATTAGAGATAAACAATTAATATAAATTTTGTTTTAATTATCTATTTCTCCCAAATGAACTGCAAAGCTTTTTAATAGATATTATTTATTATATTTAATTTCAAAAGCATCCGTACAAACCATTAAACAAGTCAAATATAACCTTTTTTAGCAGATTCTGATTACCCAAAACAAATCTAAGTTAAGTAAAGGGCTTCTAATCATAATAAATTTTATACAGGTATAGCAATAGTTTTTTTAATTAGATTATTACTATGTATTTAAAGTAATTATTTTTAATAATCCTAACTATTTACAAATAATTTAGTTGTGATCAAAATTTTAAAATATGAAAAACTATAAAGTTACGGAAAATAAATGGTAGAGGATAAATTATGATCACTCTCCTCTCTTATTACTTAAATATTTAATTTTTTCAATAGAGACCTCCTTAATAACAGCTTTATTAATGGGAAAATTATCAAAAATAACTACCTTATCGCAAAAGAGATTTATCTCCTCATAGTTATGACTTATAATTATAACTTTTGCTCCCATATTTTCTGTAAATTTCTTAATCTTGGGTATAATCCTACTCTTTAATTTGGAGTCTAAACTTTTAAAAGGTTCATCTAAGAGAATACTCCTTGCGTTGAAGTATAAGGCTCTTGCCAGTGAAACTCTATCCTTTTCTCCTCCACTTAGCTGTGAAATCCTCTTATCCAAAATATTATCTATCTCCAATATCCCAGATACTATTTCTAACTTCTCAATATCATCTTCTTTACCTACAAAGAGAATATTTTCTCTAGCTGTGAACCATTCAAATAGTAGATTTTCCTGAAACATAAAACTGATAGGTTTATCAATTCCTAAAATAGACCCTTCATACTCTAAAAGATCTCCAATACAGTTTAATATTGTAGTTTTACCTGAACCGGAAGGACCGTAGAATCCTAATATCTTAAAATTATCAATACAGAGATTTAAATTATCTACAATAGTCTCTTTTCCAATATCTATTTTCAAGTTAGTGATCTTCATTTAATATATCTTTCTCAGTATAAAATCTACAATCTTTACATTTATATAGGTAAACATAATAAGAATCAAGGTTATGCTTAAAAGAGATACCGTATCAATATTTATCCAACTATTATTCAAATTTTCTCCTATACCTCCGGTTGCATTGGAGATTACTTCAGCCATTACAGAGATTTTTAAGGAGAGTTCCATTACAACTCTTACAGAACTTTTAAGAGTTATGTATATAGATGGTAGGTAGATACCTTTTATTCTCTTTATTTTATCTATATTGTAGATTTTAACAAAGTTTCTTGTTCTCTTTTCTATATTATGTATACTGTTTCTGCTATTAATGAATATAATAGGAAAAGCTGAAAATATTATTACTATTATAGGTATAATAGAGTTGTCAAACCAGATTAAAGAGAGAAGTATCCAAGATATGATAGGTGCAGATTGAAAAATTAAGGTTATGGGGTTTATAATTCTATCTATAAATTTTGATTGTACTGCTAGTACAGCAAAAAAAAGACCTGCTATTAGAGATCCTGCTACTCCCATATATGTTTTTGTCAATGTATTGAGAAGTGAGCTGTAAACCTCTTTTGATGAGAGTAGAGAAGCTGTCTCCTTTATAACATCAAGAGGTTTTGGTAATAGTATGGGATCTACAAAATATGTTGTTATTTCCCACATTGCAATAACAGAGAAAACTCCTATTATTGTGAAAAGTCTATTTTTTATAAAATTTCTCAGATGGTATTTTCCCGCCAATTAGTTTAGGGTCTTTTTTGTAAAGTTTTTCCAAGTAAACTTTTACAGATTGGAAATTATTATTAAATGTTAAATTCATCTTTTTTAAGGATCTTTTTAGATTGTTTTTGGATAGTTTCCATCCGATAGGTTGCAATCTTTCAAAGTTTAGCTCTTCACTCTCATTTATCTTTTTAATCTCTTTTTCAAAATCTATCAAAAATTTATTTAACTCAATCTTCTTACTCTCCAAAATAGAGTTAAACGCTACAATAGAAACTTGAGGAATGGTAAACTCCCCATCTGTTTTTCCCCAATCTTTTTTCATATCAAAAATCTTTATATTATCCGATTCCACCATAGAAGCAAGAGGTTGAGGAAGAACGGAAAAATCTATTCTGCCTGCTTTCATAAGTTTTGCTATCTCAGGAGCACTACTGTATTTAATCTTTATGTTTTGGCTTTTTTTAATAATAATATTTGTTATAACATCAGGGGAGGAGCCTTTAGCAGGCACATAGATTGTTTTATCCTTTATCTCACTTAATCTCTTATCCTCTTTAGAGCAGAAAAATAGTAATCCTTCACTTAAAGTTGCAAGTATGGATATATCAATACCCTTGTTAAAAAGTTTTGCAGCTACATTGGTAGGTATGATATAAAGAGCTTCTTCACCCTTAACTATTTTAGGTAGAATTGCAGTGTTGAATCTATCATATAAATCTATAGTTACACCCTTGTACTCTCTGTTAAAAAGAGGTATTGAGGGTGGTGCTTTTGGCGAATAGATTTTTAGATTACCTAAAAGTGTAGATATTGTTATCAAAATTAAAACTATTCCTCTCATAAACATACTCCGTTTTCTATTATAATTCTCTTTATCTAAAACAATTTGAGTTTTTCTAATCTATAGCTTACCGGATATTTTTTTCATCATCTCGGCAATTGCCGATTTGTGATATTCAAGACTAACTTCTTGATATTTTTCCGGAGAAACTAAAAAAAGTTGTTCAGGAATCTCACTTAGAAACCTTGATCTTTTCATATCAACCTCTTCTCCCATCTTCTTTCTAACTCTAACAGATGAAAGATAGAGCTTTTTTCTAGCTCTTGTTATTGCAACGTAAAAAAGCCTTCTCTCCTCTTCAATATTGTTCTCTTCTAAAGATCTTTCGTGAGGAAAGGTGCCCTCCTCCAATCCCGCTATAAAAATATTATCAAACTCAAGCCCTTTTGAGCTGTGTACAGTCATTATTTTGATTTGATTTTTGGTTGAAAGATCATCACTATCTTGTTTTAATGATATCTTCTCCAAATATGAGGATAGTTTTGCTTTAGGATTCTCTTCACAATAGTCTGAAATAGAGTTGTATAGTTCATCTATTGAATTAAGTTTATTTTTTAATTTTTTATCATCCTCTTTAAACTCCTCTTCCAAATAGTTTATATAACCTGTCTTTGATACATACTCTTTAGTATTCTCAAGAAGATTACCATATTTAAACATCTCTCTACTATTTTCTATAAAAATTAGAAATTTTTCCAACTTGTCATGAAGTAGTGATCTTATAGATTTAATAGATTTATAATCTTTTAAAGCCTCGTAAAAGGTTATCCCTTTTTCCTGTGCATAGTTTGAAATTTTAAAAATAGTCTCGTTACCAATCCCTCTTTTAGGTAGGTTTATAACCCTTAAGATTGAAACTTCATCAGAAGGGTTAACAATAATTTTTAGATATCCGAGAATATCCATAATCTCTTTTCTCTCAAAAAACTTAATACCCCCTACAAGATTGTATGGTATCTTTTTAGATCTAAGAATCTCTTCTAATGCTCTTGCCTGATAGTTTGCTCTTATGAGGATAGCTGTTTCTCCATAATTTTTTCTTCCAAGTGTCTCTATTCCCATAGCTATATTTGTTGCTTCATCCTTCTCATTATCGTTTTCAAAATACTCAATTTTATCTCCGGAATTGTTAAAAGCATTAACATCTTTAGCTTTTCTTTCGCTATTATTACCAATAACTGCATTTGCTGCATCTAAAATAGTGGAACTACATCTATAGTTCATATCCAGTATAACAACCTTACAATTACCCCAATCTCTGTCAAATTGTAATATATTTTCAAAGTTAGCTCCTCTGAAACCATATATACTTTGATCATCATCACCAACAACAAATATGTTTTTATGTTCGCTTGCAAGATGTTTAACAATTCTATATTGAACATTATTTGTATCTTGAAACTCATCTACAAGTATAAATTTATATCTTTCAGAAACTTTTTTTCTAACTTCAATATTATTTTTTAAAATTTTTTCCGTAAAGTTTAGAAGATCATCAAAATCCAAGGCATTACAAAGCTTCATTACTCTTGCATATTCAACAACAACCCTTCTGGCAACACTTGAAAGAGGATCTAGAATCTCCATTTTGGCAATATCAATCCCTCTAGTTTTAAGTGAAGATATTTTCCATAAAACAAGTTTAGGGTCAAAAAAGTTTTCGCCTATACCTAAATTGTGCATAGATTTTTTTATAAGTGCTAATTGCTCACTATATGTGTAGATTGAGAAATCTTTTGTAAAACCTTTATCTACCTTTTTTATAAACTCTTTTAGAAATCTAACGCAAAATGAGTGAAATGTTGTACACAATAAACCTTTGCTTAAATCTTTCCCCAGAGTCTCTTTTATTCTTTCTCCCATCTCTCCGGCAGCTTTATTGGTAAATGTCATGGCTAAAATTGATTCAGGTTTAACACCTTTATTTATAAGATTCTCTACTCTTCCGGTAATAACTCTTGTTTTTCCTGATCCGGCACCCGCTAGAACAAGGCAAGGTCCTTCAATATGATCTACTGCCGACTGTTGAGATTTATTAAACATTTTAAACCCTTAAATCTGTTTAGAATGAATTTGATTTACCCAAAACTACTTTAAGGTATTAATTTGAGTAAAATATATGAGCTAATTTATAATAAGATTTAACAAAAAAGAAAAGAGTTATTATTCTAGATATACTGAAAAAAATGATAAACTTTATATACTTAACCCAAGTTCAATATAAAAATAATAATCTATTTTACGTAATAATTAAACCTATAAATTTAACATTGTGTATAATAGGAAACTCTCTTTTAACCGCTAAAATATCTATTTCACTAAAGAAAGGATTTTAAGACCCACATAGCCAATCTATCCTCTATAAAAGAACTCCTTGAACTACTCGCTTCTCGAAAGTCTGAATTTTTAAGGCAATTTAGGAAAATATATCTTAATATTTCTTTAATTGTTTGAACATTTTGTAGTTTCGTAATAGATTTTTTCTTTTTTCAGCTAATTTATAGCTTGCAAAGGGGGATATTGTTTTATACTATAATATGATATCTATTTATTAAAGAGCATGTTTGTATAGCTTTTGGAGGAGATTGTGAATAAAAAGTTTTTATTTTTGATAGTTTTGATGCTTTTAGATTTTTCTTTTAGTAAAAGTTATAAATTAAAATTAGTTGGTGACTCAGGAGGTGTTATTGAATCTAAATTAGATAGATTTGATATTTCTAAAGAGAATTCATTCAATAAAATTAATTCATTCGATACTAACTCTTACAAAAGATATGAAGATTATATAATACCATCTTTTGAGATAGATCTTAATCTTTCATGCCTTATATCTAATATAAATTATGAAATAGTTGAAAAAGAATATCTAGGTAAGGTTAAAAACAAAGGCCTGGAGAGTAGAATATATCCAAATAGTAATACTATAAATCCTGTTTCAATATCAAAATCCGGTTTTTGTAGAGAGAAAGTAGTAAACTCCATTCAATATTCACCTTTTATTGTGGAAAATGATTCTATTTTCTTTATCAATAAAGTTGAGTATTCTTTCAATAAAAGAGATGATTTGAAGCCAATAGAGAGAGAAATTGGTGGTAACAACAATTTAGATTACTTAATCGTTACTACTTCAGTTTTTAATAACTCTATAGATCAGTTAAAGAGTAGTATTGAAAAAAGAGGTTTTAGAGTAGAGGTTATTACTCTCTCTTCTATAATGGGAAACTATTCCGGAATTAATATTGAAGAAAAAATTAGAGAGTGTATTAAGGATTATTACAAGTTTAGAGGTATTGAGTATGTGCTCCTTGTTGGTAATAGTTCAAATATCCCAGTTCCTATATTAAAACCTTATAGCGGATATGAATATATTCCTTCTGATATATACTACTCTAATCTTGACGGTAATTTTGATGAAAACAATAACGGTATTTTAGCCGAATCTGTTGATAATAGTGATCTTTTCCCTGAAGTTATGATAGGAAGACTTCCTATCTCATCAAATGTAGATCTTGAAATATATATAGATAAGCTTAACTCCTATTATAATGGAGATTTTAACTCCCATAAGAAGAACTTTATAATGGGTTTTAATCTATTTTTCCCGGGTGATTATGAGTTCTATTGTAACTATATAACTGGAGCTATTCCTCAAGAGAATAATAACACTATATTTTATGAAGAAACAACTCCCAACTTTAACTATGATACAGTTTCTGAAGTTTTTGACAATAGCTATAATTTTATTTTTTCTCAATCTCACGGTAATTATGATAGGATTGGTCAAGTTTACGGTTGGACACTTTCCAGTAAGTACATAGAAGAAAAGATTAATCCTTCTGCAATTTTTTTAGTTTCAGCTTGTATTGCGGGATCAATAGATATTCCAAGCTTTGCTTCTACTGTAATAAGAAGTAGTGGGGGAGGGTTAAACTATGTAGGTTCCTCTGTTACCGAATATCCCGGTGTTTCATATATACAAAACAAACTGTATGCCGAAAAAATACATGATTCACATAATGTTGGAGAATCTTTTAATAGTTCAAAAATGGAAGGGTTTACCAATATTTACGAAAATAATTATTCAAGGTTACTTTATCATTCATACAGCAACTCCGGAGATCCTTCATTTTCAATTGTAACAGATGATATTGATATCTCTCTTTCTGTTTTAGAAAAAAGATTAGATGCTATAACTTTTAAAATAGATGGAAGCACAGAGGGGAATCTGACTAAACTTTCAATTTTTGATGGAACCAATTTTAAAAGTTCTCACTATGTTGATGGAAATGGAGATATTAGTGTAAATATTGGAGGAGTTGAATCAGATTCTATTACAGTTTTTACTTATTCTTCTAAAAGCTATCTAAAAAGGCATTCATTTCCTGTAGATGATTACAGTGGGGTAGAGATTAAATCAATCTCATTAGATGAAAACAGTTTAGTTATCAACCCTAACCAGACTAGCAAACTAAAAGGGAGTTTTAAGGTTTACAACTATAGTAACTATGAAAATCTGAAAGTTTTGATTAAGAATGAAGATTTTGATTATCTGAATTTCTCCTGTGATAGTTTAATTTTCCCTATAACCAATGGTTTTTCTAACCTTTCAGTTGACCTTCTTGATCTTTATGTTAACGATAATTTTATTCTTGAGAATGATACAACAATAAATCTTAGTTTTGATCTATATTTAGACAACAACCACTGCTTGAGTTATGATCAACCAATAACTATAGCTAACCCTAAAATCACTCTTCTATCTACATACTTTGATAATAATGGAAACTCTCTGGGATTTATAATAGAGAACAGAAACAGATTAGGAGAAGATCCTATAACAATTAATCTAAAGCATAACGGTACTACTATTGATAGTTATAGTTTTACTCTCCAATTAAATAATGAGATATATTTGAAAAATATCTTTTCTACCGATCCCAACAAAAGTTACTCAATAACTATTTCATACGATGAAACAGAAATAGAGTATAAAAATATAGAGTATAATTATTTGTCAGATAATAGCTTTAAATTTTCATTTATACAAAAAGTGGGTGATATATACAATATCTTCTGGAAGCTTGAAAACAGTATTGAGTGTCAATATAAGATTATAAATAATAATGGAGATATTTTCGGTAAAGGTTTAATGGAATCAAGCTCTTTCTCTTTGGATGTTATTGATTTAAGTGATAGTTACAAAATTTTGGTAATAAGTGGAAATAGCGTAGTTTTAACATCTGAGTATATAACACCAAATCAGCAAACTATTCAAGAAGGATACCCTAAAAAGGTTAGCAATATCTCAATTAAGAATCCTATTGTAAATGGAAATAGAGTATACATACCTACCAAGAGTAATGATTATTTTATGATTGAAGATGAGGAGATTTTACCTTTTTATACTCAAGAAGGAACAATGTATGGAGGTGATAACAACTATGGTATGGCTTTTGGAGATATAGACGGAGATGGTGAGGATGAGGTTGTTAGTAACTTTTTTACCTTTGGAGATAGTTCGGAGGTACAGGTTCATAATCATGAAGGTCTACTTTTAACCTCAAAAATCTATTACGGGTTTCTTTTCAATCAACTTCCTGTTCTTCATGATATTGATAAAGATGGTGATTATGAAATTTTTATTACCTGCTTTGATGACAACTTAGAGGGCTTATATGGTGGTATAATTTATGGTTTTGATTATGTTAATGGTAGTCTTAAGCTTATTGAAAACTATCCCATAACCTCCCAATATAATGATTATAGAATATCATCTCCTATTTTTGGAGATTTTAATAATGACGGATCTGAAGATATAGTTTTTAACTCTTCAAAAAACCTTCGTATAGGAAATAGTTTAGAGGGTAATATTATATTAACAAAAACTCATGAAACAAATATTTGTGGACCTGTTAAAAGTATAGATTTAAATGGAGATGGCAATTTAGAGATTATTGTTTCTACTGAGAACAATACAATTAACCCCGGTAAGATCTATGTTTATAATCTAATTGGAGATAGCGACAGTGGATATATTCTCGTAGATTTCCCAGGCTTTGAGGGTGGTGTTATTGCTGAAAACTATAAAAATCAAGGACTTGGAATAAGAAATGATTCTCCTGTGATAGCTGATCTTGATAAAAATGGTTCTCTTGAAATAATCTATCTAACCGGGAAAAAGCTTTATATTTTAGAGAGTGATGGAACCCCTTACAGAAATTTTCCAATAGATGTTAACTCTATAAATAATGACTTAAACTCTCCTACAATAGTTGATTTCGATAATGATGGTTACAGAGATATACTAACAACTACTCATGATGGCCTTATTTTGTGTTGGAGTGGTTACGATGGATCTATTGTAGAAAACTTTCCTATATTTGTTCCGGATAATACAAATTATAAGTTGTGGTCAACCCCTGTTGTTGATATAGATGGAGACGGAGATTATGAGATATTAGGGTACACAGGTTATGGAGATATCTACCTATACGATAATCCTGTAAAACTAAACGATGATTTTATTCTTCAAAATATGAAGTATGATCTCAGAAATAGTGGTAATTATAATTTTATTGAACTTACGGATATTGAGGAAAATATTGTTGATAGTTTTGAGCTTTTAGGAAACTATCCTAATCCATTTAATCCTTCTACAACTATTAGCTTTAATATAGATTCTCCCGGTAATATTGATTTCAATGTTTACAATATCAAAGGTGAAACAGTTTATTCAAAAAGCTATAATTATAGAGATAGTGGCTTAAAATCTATAAATTTTAGTGGAGAGTTTTTATCTTCAGGATTATATTTCTATCTTTTAAAGAAAGGTGAAATCTCTAAAACCGGAAAGATGGTAATGGTTAAATGATAAGATTCTTTTTAATATTTATAGTAGTAATAAAAGTTTTTGGAACAGACATAATAATACCCATGGATGATACTCAGAGTAATCATCTTAAATCCTACGGTTTAGTTTATTGGGCAATTGATAATGGAGCTAAAGCTGAGTGGCTTTTAAACTACAGGGGAGGTTCTTTCTATATTGAAGGGTACTCAAATGTAGTTTCTGAAGCTGAGACCAGAGGTGTTACTTATGAGCTTATATCCTCTTCGGAATACTCCCGAATAAAGTCTGTAATTTTAGAAAATAATATGGATGCTGTATCCCTTGACAAGGCTCCAAAGGTTGCTGTTTATACGCCTCCGGGAAAATTCCCTTGGGATGATGCTGTTACTCTTGCTCTTACATATGCAGAAATACCTTTTGATACTATCTGGGATAGAGAGGTTATAGATGGTAAGCTTGGAAACTACGATTGGCTTCATCTTCATCATGAGGATTTCACAGGACAATATGGTAAATTTTATGGTTCACACAGAAATAAAAGATGGTATATAGAGCAGAAGATCAGGTTTGAAAAGATGGCAAAAGATCTTGGTTTTTCAAAGGTATCAAAACTAAAACTAGCCGTTGTGATAAAAATAAAACAGTTTATGTTAAACGGTGGATTTCTATTTGCAATGTGTAGTGCTACAGACAGTTACGATATTGCTCTCTCTGCTATGAATACAGATATATGTAAAGAGATGTTTGATGGAGATCCTTCAGATCCTAATTGTCAAGAAAAGCTAGACTATTCTCAAACCATAGCTTTTAAAGATTTTAAATTAATAGAAAATCCAATAGAGTATGAGTTTTCTGATATAGATATGACAATGGATAAGAGAGGATTGGTGGATAAAAACAGCGACTACTTTACACTCTTTGAGTTTTCTGCCAAGTTTGATCCTATTCCTGCTATTTTAACCCAAAATCATACAAAGTTAATCAAAGGCTTTATGGGTCAAACAACATCTTTTAGAAAAAATTTAGTAAAAAAAAGTGTAACAGTTTTAGGTGAAAGAAAAGCTTCAAATGAGGCTAAATATATACATGGTGAAGTAGGGGAGGGGTTCTTTACTTTTTATGGAGGACATGATCCTGAAGATTATCGACACTTTGTAGATGATCCTCCAACAGAACTGGATCTTCATCCTAACTCTCCGGGTTACAGGTTAATTTTGAACAATGTTTTATTTCCTGCTACAAATAAGAAAAAAAGAAAAACTTAGATGAGAAATTTGGATAGTATTAAAAACAAGGTTTTAGATGGAATCAGAATCTCTAAAGAGGAAGCTATTGAAATCTATAACGGATTAAATCTTACTGAAATTGGAATCTTGGCAAATAGTGTAAGATTAAGAAAGCACCCTAATAAAAATGTAACCTACATTATTGATAGAAATATAAACTATACAAATATTTGTTTGGCTAAGTGTAAATTTTGTGCCTTTTATAGGGATGATGAGAAGAAAGAGGGAAGGTATCTTCTTTCACATGAGGAGATAGGTAAAAAGATAGAGGAAACTTTAGATTTAGGAGGTGTTCAGATTCTTCTACAAGGAGGTTTACATCCAAATCTTGGATTAAGCTTTTACAAGGATCTTTTCACATTTATAAAGAAAAATTATAATATTTGGATCCATGCTCTTTCTCCTCCTGAAATTATACATATACAAAGATTTGAGAATAAACCTCTTGAATATATTATAAAAGAGCTTATGAGTTATGGACTTGATTCTATTCCCGGTGGTGGAGCAGAAATACTTTCAGATAGAGTAAGAGGTTTAATGAGTGATTACAAATGTAGTAGCGAGGAGTGGCTTAAAGTTATGGAGGTTGCTCATAAACTAGGTCTCAGAACCACAGCAACAATGATGTTTGGATCTATTGAAACTATTGAGGAAAGATTTGACCATCTTCAATCTTTGAGAGATCTTCAGGATAAAACTTTAGGTTTTACTGCATTTATACCTTGGAGCTTTCAGCCTGATAACACCAAGATAAAAGCACTCTATCCAGATATTGAAAAAGCTACTCCTTATCAATACCTAAAGATGCTAGCAATAAGTAGAATATTTCTTGATAATTTTGATAATATTCAGGTTTCTTGGGTAACTCAAGGCAGTAAGATAGCCCAAATAGCACTGGCATATGGTGGAAATGATTTTGGATCACTAATGATTGAGGAGAATGTTGTAAGATCTGCGGGTGTAAATTTTAAGATGGATCTAGAGGAGTTAGAGTATATTATATCATCAGCAGGGTATAAGCCTGTTCAGAGAGAAATGATTTATTAGCAATTAATAATATTAATTTATCTTTTGTTTATGCCGTTCCAAAAATAGAGCATAATCAGATATTTTTAGTTCTGGTTTTACACCTTTTTTATTCTCAAAATTGCCATTGCAAAATTAGTTAGATTGTGTTAAAATTGTTATAGAATTATTGTATTCTGATTTTACCAAAATTAAGGTGAAATTTATTGAAATTTTAATAACATGAATATAGGAGAAACTATGAGATTAGTGGAGTGTGTTCCAAACTTTAGCGAAGGTAGAAATATGCAGGTAATTGATCAAATTACTGCTGAGATAAAAAAGGTAAAAGGTGTCAAGCTTTTAGATGTTGATCCCGGATATGATACAAACAGAACAGTTGTTACATTTGTTGGAGATGTAGAGCCTGTTAAAGAAGCTGCTTTTCAAGCCATAAAAAAATCTCATGAACTTATCGATATGTCAAAACATAAAGGTGCTCATCCTAGATTTGGTGCTTGTGATGTTTGCCCTTTAGTTCCTGTTAGTGGAATAACTATGGAAGAGACAGCAGAGGAGGCAAGAAAGCTTGGTAAAAGACTTGGTGAAGAGCTTAATTTTCCTGTTTATTTTTATGAAAAGGCAGCTATGACTCCTGAAAGAGAAAATCTTGCCGTTGTAAGAGAGGGTGAGTATGAGGCTCTAGAGGAGAGAATGAAAGATGAGGCTAACAGACCTGATGCCGGACCTTTTGAATTCAATCCTACTACGGGAGCTACAGCTGTTGGAGCAAGAGAGTTCTTAATTGCTTATAATATCAACCTTAATACAACAAATGTTAAACCTGTAAAAGCTATTGCAAATGTAATTAGAGAACAGGGTAGAAAAAAGAAAGATAAAGATGGAAATAAGGTTCATATTCCGGGTATGTTCAAAAATTGTAAGGCTATTGGTTGGTATGTTGATGATTATAAAATAGCTCAAATCTCTATAAATCTTACAAACTATAATGTAACTAATATGCATCATGTTTACGATGCTGTTGAGAAACTTGCTCTTGAAAAAGGTATGAGAGTAACAGGATCTGAGATTGTTGGTGTAGTACCTAAAAAAGCTCTTTTAGATGCAGGAGTTCACTATCTTGAAAAGCAGGGAATGTGTGCAGGTATTGATGAGGATGAGATCATAAAGATAGCTTGTAGATCTCTTGGTGTTTCTGATGTAGCTGAATTTAATCCTGAAGAGAAGATTATTGAAAGAATGATAAAAGAGGAGAAGGGTTTAGTAGATCTTACTTTAACTGAGTTTAATGATATGTTAAGTACAGACTCTCCGGCTCCCGGTGGTGGTTCAGTTGCTGCTCTTTGTGGTGCACTTGCAGCTAGTTTAGGTTCTATGGTTATGAATCTTTCATTTGGTAAAAAAGGTTATAAAGAGAACAATATCCGATTTAATGAGATTGCCAAAGATCTTCAAGCAAGAAAATATGAACTTCTTAAACTTATTGATGAAGATACAAATGCATTTAACATAATGATGGGAGCTGCCGGATCATTAAAGAAGGCTAAGAAAAGTGGAGATGAGTGTTTAATAAAGAAAGCTGAAAAAGAGAATAGGTATGCTCAAGAACTTGGAACAACTATACCATTAAAAGTCATGGAAAAATCACTTCTTTTAACACCTATAATAAAAGAAGTTGCAGCCATTGGTAATACTAATGCCGCAAGTGATGCAGGTGTTGCAGCTCTTATGATAAATTCAGCCGTTAAATCTGCAGGGCTTAATGTTAAGATCAATCTTTCAGGTTTTGATAAACAGGATAAGTTTAGAGTTGAAACTGAAGCTAAAATGGCTGAGTTCCTACATGAACTTGATTGCAAAACCAATGGAATTGTTGATGATGTTGAAAAGATTATAGGATAAAACCTTGTTTTGCTTTTAAATAATTTAATAAGCCCCAAAGTTGGGGCTTATTTTATAGATTGCAATTTCGCATAATTTATATTATGTAAACTAAGATATTAAAACAAACCCCACCCATTGTTTTAATTAAGAAAAAATGAATATTTGTAAAAACTATTAATTATGAACTAAGCCAATACTCTAATATCACCCTCTCTACGAGTTATTTTATTTTTATCCAAATATTCAAGAATTGGTATAGAAAATTTTCTTGATGTATTAAAGTTATCAGATATATCTTTAATAGCAATCTCTCCATTTTCTTTCATCTTCCTTTTTAAAAGATCTATAAGCTTTTCATATCCTGAACCTGAAAGAAAAATATTATCATTAATCTTAACTAACTTTTTTTCCTGTATTAATATTGATATAGCTTCATAAAAAAGCTTTTCAGTATTACAAAATTGAGTGAATATCTCCTTGGGTGGGTTTGAATTGAAACCCTTGTTGTCATAATGATTATAAACTTTATTTATAAGAGTTTCCATCTCTTTATCAAACTTTGGAGTAAAACCAAATCTTTTAACTATATTATCCTCAACTTCAATAAGTTTCTCTTCCAACATCTTCTTAATAATAAGATCAAAAAAGTTCTGTCCAGACCTTTTACAAGCTATACTTTTTATTTCACTTTTGGATATACCTATTTTGTGCTTATTTGTTAAATGGAAATTTTCTAAAGAGGATAAAATACTCTCTCTAAATTTTTTATAAACAGTAACTTCAATAAGAAAAGGGTTATCCTTTTTTCCATCACTTAAAACCCTTTTTCCCAAGATTAATTCATTTACAAACCTTGTTGTATCATCAAGCTCCATAGTAATTTCAAGAGAAAGATCTTTTAAAAATACTCCCTTGTCATTTTTTGAAAAAATTATTTTTTCAATAAATCCTGCAGGATCCAATTTATTCATATCTTTTAACATCTCTATTCTCTCACTATCGGAGCTTTTTATCTTTTTGACAGATGTTGTAATAACCTTACCTCCACCTATAGTTACTTGTGGTGAGTATGTTCTTATAACAAATCTATCCCCTATTGATATACTTAGTTTATCCTCAAGCCTAATTTGAACGAGTCCCTTTTCGCCGGGAAAGAGTTTACTATCTTCCAAGGTATAAACCCTTCCCAAAACCTCACTTGTTCCGGCGTGAACCCTAACCCTTTCCCTATTCTTAAGCTCTTTAGAAGAATTTAAAAGAAATAGGTTTGACTCAAACATATATGTAGGCTTCAAATACCCCGGAGTTGTTATAATATCACCCCTATTAATCTCATCTTTTGATATTCCATGTAAATTTATAGCGGCTCTGTCTCCTGTTTTTAAAAGATCCATCTTCTTTCCATGAGACTCCAAAGATCTAACCCTAACCTCTTTATCTAAAGGTTGAACCTTTAACAGATCACCCTCCTTTGTAGATCCCGATAAAATAGTTCCTGTAACAACTGTTCCATGTCCTTTAGATATAAAAACCCTATCAACAGGAAGTCTAAAGACTCCATTTTTACTCTTACTAATAACTTTTTCTTTTGCTCTTTCAATAGTCTCACGAACTATATCTATATTTTTACCACTTATGGAATCAACAGCTACAACAGGTTTATCCGCCAAAAAAGAATCGGAAACAAAATCCTTAATATCTTCAATAACAAGTTCAAGCCAATCCTCTTCAACCATAGATGATTTTGTAACTACAACCATTCCATCTTTTATATCTAAAAGCTTTATAATATCCAAGTGTTCCCTAGTTTGAGGCATTACGCCATCATCTGCTGCTATAACCAAAATAACAAAATCAATCGTAGATACACCGGCAACCATATTCTTAATAAATTTTTCATGACCAGGTACATCTATAACAGTGGTGTTATCATCTAAAAAAGCAAAACCTATATCTATGGTTATTTTTCTTTCTTGCTCCTCTTTTAATGTGTCTGTATCTTTTCCCGTAAGAGCTCTTACAAGAGATGTTTTACCGTGATCTATATGTCCTGCTGTTCCTATAATAAAATGATCCATTAGTTACTCCTAATTGTTATGATTGGAAGTAATGCTTCTTCCATACTTAAACCACCATGTTGATAACTGCCCTTAACCGAGTTAATAAAATCTTCATATGAGAGCTCATTTATAAGAGAGTTATTCTCTTTTGAAATAATTAGATTTTTACCCTTAAAGATGGAGGGCAGTCCAATCCTTTGGGGTACTTGAACTTGCCAGCTTTGTTTCTTGTTTGAACTTTTTATATTTCTTCCTACTCTAAATCTGCTACCAAGTGTAAAAAAGTGATCTGCACTGGTTTTTGTAAATTTTTCAACCTGAATATTTCCGTGATCTGTTGTTATAATAATTTCATATCCCTTTTTTTTCATCTCTAACACTATCCTAAACAGAGATGAGTTTCTAAACCAACTTTTTATCATTGATCTAAAACTTTTTTCATTATTAATAAGTTCTGATAAAAGCTCTGTTTTATTTCTTGAATGGAGCATAAAATCTAAAATATCATAAACCAAACAAACAAGATCACTATTACTCTCTCTGACAATCTTATTCTCAAATTTAATACCTTCATTATATCTGTATATTTTATAGTACTCAAGAGATTTTGATGATAGACCATTATTGTTTAAATAGTGTAATAAAAGTTCCTCTTCTCTCGAATTTAAAGAGGTTTCATTGCTAAAAAAGTTTTCCCAAAATCCCGGAAACTCATAATCTATTCCGGAAGGTAGTTTTCCTGAAAATATAGAGTTTCTGGCTATTGATGTTGTTGTTGGAAGCACTCCTAAATATTGCTCCAAGTTAGAATCAACCTCCTCTTTAAGTATCTCATTAATAATCAAACCCTGATCATATCTAAGAGAATCAATAACTATGAAAAAAATCTTTTTTCCACTTTTAAGAGATGGTTTTATGTAGTTATCTAAAACAGTGTTACTCATTATAGGAGAATCTTTACCTCTTATCCAATCCTCATAATATTTTTGAACAAATTTACCAAAACTGATATTAAGTTCATTTCTTACAACTTTATGGGAGGATCTTAAACTATCATTTCCAAATTTATCAAGTTCAATATCTTTTTTAAATACCCTTTCATTAAGATCATACCAAAAATCTATGGTTTCACTATTGTAGTCAGAGATGCCACTTAGATAAGAAAACTCTTTTGCGTAATCTCTTGCCAAAGTTTCTTTTATTATTTTATTGGATTCTAAAATCTTTTTTATGGTTAAATAGACCTGTATTGCCGAAACAGGCTTTGTAATAAAATCGGTTATTCTACTGCCAATGGCTTCAGTAAAGATTGATTCCTCTTCACTCTTTGTTATCATAACAACCGGAAGATCACTATCATTTAATTTAATATTTTTCAAAACAGTTAATCCATCCATACCAACCATCATCTCGTCAAGAAGAACTATATCTATACTGTTTTCTTCAACATACTTAATTCCATCTGATCCATTATTTATTCCTACAACTTTGTACCCCTTTTTTTCTAAAAATAGAATATGAGGTTTAAGAAGATCTATTTCATCATCAATCCATAATATATGATACATATTTATACCTAAAATTTTTTGAGTGTCGGTTTTTTAAATTCATTATTATTTAAAGAGATCCTATTAAAAAATATTGTTAATTTTTTCTTATTAACATAATCTCTAAAAATTAGTCGTCTTGGTATGATAAAATCACTCTCTCTATAGTAATAATCAATTTTTAACTCTCTCGCAAGAGATCCTTTATCCATATCTCGTATAGACTCCAATTTTAATTTGTTATCAAATATATACTCTTTTGAGAGTTTTTTGTTATAAAATTTTATATGTGTACTATCTTTATCAACAACGGAAATATTTTCATTAGAGAACCTAAATCCTGAAAGTACAGATCTAACCTCTTTAAAAGAAAGAGGGTATGATATAAGATTTGAAAGAAGCTTGTCGCTGTAACTCTCTTTGTAGTAATAATCCTCAAAATAGTTTTCCAAATATAAACTATCACCATCTCCATACATTAAAAGCTCAGTCTCCCCCACTACCCCGTTTGCTACAAGTATCAACCTCTCAAGGTTATCAAAATAGAGAGAGCCGGAGGTTCTGTTTTTTCCCTTAGTATCGGTGTATATAATATTGAAAGATCCCTTATAGTTTAATATCTCTCTCTTTTTATTAATAATGGATATAATTTTTTTGTTATCTGCCTCTTTTAAATTATATCTCTTTACACCTATTGTAGAACAGGATATAATAATTAGTAATAGTGGTAATAAAATTAAATTTCTCATTTTAACTCTTCAATCTTTTCTAAAATTTTAGGATCTTTTCCTATTATATAAGCTTTTTCAAAATGTTCTACAGCTTCACTTTTTCTGTCTAGAACGAGTAAAATCTCTGCAAAATGTTTATGGAGTTCAGATATTGGATTATCTGTATAATCTAGAGCTTTCTTAACGTAATTATACGATTCTTCATACCTTTTTAACTTATAAAGTATCCACCCCATGGTATCAAGATAGCTTGGGTTATTGGGTTCTTTAGACAGTGCCTTTTTACTGTACTCTAAAGCAAGATCCAAATTTTCTCCAAGCTCTGAAAGAAGATAGGCGTAGTTGTTTAAAATATTTTTATTTTCTTTCGATATAGAAAGTGCTTTTTCATAATATTTAATAGCCTCTCTTTTTAGATTTTTTACGTCTGCAATAGTCGCCAGTTCATTAAAAGCAATTATTTTTAATGAATCTGATTTACATATTGAAAGAATGCTATTTTCAGCTTCTGTATACTTACCTAAATTAAAAAGGTATTTTGACCTTTCAACTCTTAAATCCAAATCTTGAGGAAACTTTTTAATAGATAGCTCAAAGCTCTCTTCTATTTTACTTTTATCTTCGGTATTGTATGAGATAAGAATTAGTTTATAAAAGTCTTCTATATCCAAACTATTAAGATTTATAAGTTTCATTTGATAAGTGTAAGCTTGTTTGTAGTTTTTTATATTGTAGTGTGAGTTTACCAGTATCTCATTTAAAGCAATATTTTCTTTATCAATATATTCAATATTTTGTTTAAACTCTTTTATAACTTCGCTATATCTTTTGAGCTGAAAAAGTGAATAGATCTTTTTTAAGAGCATCTCATTTGCCATTTGAGGTGGTAGAGATGATAAGTTTAGAGTATTAATAAACTTTACGATAGATTCAAGATCTCCATTTGATTCAATATATCTTAATTTTATAAAATAGTAGCTATACTTTTGGGGAAACTTATCAATCATCTGATCCAAATTAAAAATGAATAGAGAATCTTTCTTTAATTTATAACTACAATTTATCATAAGTTCAAGAAGTTCAAAGTCATTATTATATTTATCAAAAGCTGAATCTGCAGCTGATAAAGATTTTTCAAATCTACTTAAATTATAGTTTGCAATTGCAATCTCCTTTTTCATATAGAGATTTTTACTTTCCTTGTAAGCCCAATTGAAATATCTTAAAGCAGCTTCCCAATTACCCTTGCTTTTATTTCTCAAACCCTCTAAAAAATAGGATGTTGTTTTACTATCATAATTTGGGTATACAAACTTCTCTTCAGATTTCTCTTTTATTAGTTCTTTACTACAACTAATGAAAAAAATAAGTGTTAATATTATAAAAATCCTCATATCTCTACTCCAAAAAGTATTTAATGCTGTAGATTATTATAAGATTTTCCGTTAAAGGAACCAAAACAAACATTATAAATTTAATACCCTCAAGTTTTAGATATTTTAATACCATAACTATTAGCGGTATAATCAGAATGGGAAGTATAATTTTAGAGGGTAAATAAGTAATACCCCATATAAGAAAAATTATTTCAAAAATAGATGCCGGCATAGATACTGATTTTAAATATCTGCTGTCTATGGTTGGATCAATATTTTTTAACCCCAACAATGCTATCTTTGTATTAAAGAAAATAACCGGAACGGTAAATATTAGTGCAGCGTATAAATTGTTAAAAATAGAATCCATAACTATCCTTTAAAAATTTTACTGAAATTATAATCACCCTCAATATCCGACACCTCTATAAAAGGAGAATCTATCTTCCACTTTTCAATAAATTGAGAAATTTTTTCAAATGTATCATACGCTATAACTTTATCATAATCACCAAATTTGTTGTAAATAATCCCCTCTATTTTTATATTCTCATTCTTTAATGTGTAGAGGGATAGAAGAGTATGATTTATACTTCCCAATTTTGGTGTAGTTACCAGTATAACTCCAATATCTCTGTTTGATTTGAGAAAATCTATAGTTGTGTATGTGTCAAAAAATGGAACAAAAAGACCTCCGGCACCCTCTATTAAAGTAATATCATAGCTTTTTGCAACCTTATTGATAGATTTTTCTATATGAGTAGAATCTATTTTAATCTTTTCAAGTTCTGATGAAAGATGAGGTGATGCAGGAAACTTAAAAACATAAGGAGAGGTTGTAAGATCCTCATCAAAAGTTGTAAGTTCACTTTTTGATATTTTTCTATGAAGAAGTATATCTTCGCTAATACCCTTACATCCTGTTTGTATAGGTTTTATACTCAAGCTGTTACAGTTTACAGATTTAAGATACTTAAGCAAAATTCCTGTAACATAAGTTTTTCCAACATCTGTATCTATTCCACTTACAAAATACTTTTTCATTTTCTCCCCATTATGTATATAGGATGGTAAGTTAAGGGTAAACCTTTCTCTGTTCTAAATCTTTTTTCATATTGGGCTAGAAATTTAAACAGAGAGAGTTTTGAAGAATCACTACTTAATATTGCATTTACACCGGTAAGCTTCTGATGTCTCAATATATCAACAGATTTATCAAAAAATAAAGGCAGCTTCTCCTCATCTAATGTTACATATGAAAATTTAGACATTAGATCTTTGTAATTTTCAATATTATAGTAAGTTAAAGAAGAGTTTGTAAGTAAGGAGACCTCCTTAAAATTACTTTTCCCAAAGGTTGAGAATATAAAATATCCTCCACTATTTAATGAGCTGTAAACTTTATCCAATAGATTAGGAAGGTTTGAAGACCACTGAAGTGTTGACGATGAGACAATAAGATCAGATTTTGGTATGCCGAGTTTATCCATATCCCCTGAAATAAAAGTAATATTTCTATTTTTTCTATCTATATAATTAAAAGACTCCTCTACAATATCATTAATAATTAGTGTATCAAACTCAATAGATTCTATAATTTTTGAGGAGAGAAATCCTGTCCCGCATCCAATTTCATAAATGGTAGAAAAATCTTTCTCTAAAGAGCTTATCATAGAAAATAATTTGTTTGCAATAATTCTTTGAATTGAGGCCTCGCTATCATAGGTTTTAAGAGATTCTCTAAACCTTTTTTCCACAAGACCTTTGTTAATAATCTGTTTTTTCAATTTTTAATAAACTCCATTAACTCTGAAAATGATTCAAAAATATAGAAAGGGAAATGTGGGGAGTCCAGTAGTTTATACCTTGCTTTATCATTCCAAAACCCAATTTGATTTATTTTTGGGAAAATTCTATCATCATCACTAATGATAGCTATATCATAAATATTTTTAACCTCTCCATAACTCAAGAAACTGTTCTTTATAAATTTAAGTTCGCTCTTTTGATCATTAATTGATCTAGCAGGTTGATTCTTTAAAAATCTTCCAAGAAGTATATCACTTCTCAATATTCTTTTATTAAACAGGTTTTTAGTTGCAGTAGACCAACCCTCTAAGGTTTTATCAAATATAATTTTGGGGATTCCCAATTTATCATCATAGGGAATAAGCGTTCCGTTTATAGCAATCTTCATACTAAAAAGGTTGCTATACTCCTTTAGTATAATAGGAGCCATATACACCCCCAGAGAGAATGAGATTAAAACCTTTTCTTCATATTTTTCAATATTCTTAACTAATTTTTCTAAATCTTTTTCATTATGATAACTACTAAACTCAATAAGATCCCACTCGTTATCTGTTAAATGATCTACTACATTTCTATCCATTCCCCACCCATTGAAGAGAACTACAACTTTATTTTTACTCATAATTTTAACCGTATCTTTAATTTCTAATATTATTTATAAAGATATATAGACATTTTTTATTACTATAGCAAAGCCTTTTTTAAAAGATCCAAAAAAAACTCTCTTTCATGAGGAAAAGCCCCAAATTGTTCTAAATGTTTGGAGTAAATTTGGCAATCAATAAAGTGAAAATTTCTCTCTTTTAAATAATTGTAGAGATATACAAGAGCAATTTGAGATGCGTAACTCTTTTTTGAAAACATTGATTCTCCTGCAAACATTTTACCAATGGCTACACCATACAATCCGCCAATCAAATCGCTATTATCATAAACCTCAACAGATATAGCATAACCTAGTTTATTTAGCTCGCAATAACTCTCAACAATCTCTTTAGTTATCCAAGTACCCTCTTGATCTTTTCTTTCTGAGCTTTTACAGTTTAAAACAACCTCTCTAAAATTTGTATTAAACCTAACCTCGTAGTTTGATTTTTTCATAAACTTTCTCAAGGATTTTCTTACGGTAAAATCATACATCATAATGATATATCTAGGATCAGGAGACCACCACAAAATAGGATCACCTTCATTAAACCATGGAAAAATACCATTGGAGTAAAGAGCGAGCAATCTTTTTACCGAAAGATCTCCCCCTACAGCCAAAAGTCCATCTTCTTCAGCATACTTAGGATTTGGGATTAAGTTTATATCTTCGCTTAATTCAAAGATCATATACTACCTAACTATATTTGAATGTAAGTTGTTTATTTTTTAAACCTAAAGAGACTTTTCCTCCATCTACAAGTTTTCCAAACAGTATCTCATCTGTAAGTTGATCTTTAATCTCATCTTGAATAACCCTTAAAAGAGGTCTCGCACCAAGAGTTTCAGAATAGCCTTTAACAGATAAGTACTCTTTAGCTTTTGGAGATATTCTGAGTGTTATTTTTTTACTGCTAAGATCTGTTTTTAGTTGAGATATAAACTTATCTACAATAGAAATCATTACAGAACTATTTAGAGGTTTAAATTCAACTTGTGAATCAAGTCTATTTATAAATTCAGGAGAAAAGAATTTGTTTACGGCTCTTGATCTTTGAAGCCCATCACTCTTTATAAATCCTACTCTTCCACCCTCTTTTGACCCCAAGTTTGATGTCATAATTAAAATTACATTTTTAAAATCAACTTTTATACCACTACTATCGGTTAAAGATCCACTATCCATAACTTGAAGAAGAATATTTAAGAGATCCGGATGTGCTTTTTCAATCTCATCTAATAAAAGAACCGCATGTTGCTTTTTTCTGATTGCTTCTGTAAGGAGACCGCCATCCTCATAACCTACATAACCCGCCGGAGATCCAATAAGACGAGCAACCGTATGTTTTTCCATATATTCACTCATATCAAATCGCTCAAAGTGGATTCCAAGAAGTATGGATAGCTGTTTTGCAAGTTCAGTCTTACCTACACCACTGGGACCTGTAAAAAGGAAAGATCCTATAGGTTTCTCTTTATCACTTAAACCTGCTCTCCCCCTCTTTATTGATTTAACAACCTTATCAATAGCTTCATCTTGTCCAAAAATAAGGGATTTTAGATTTGACTCTATATTTCTAATCTTTACTCTATCATCACCCTTTAAATTGTTTACAGGTATTTGAAGCTTTTCTGAAACAATCTCACTTATTGTTTCAATTGTTACCTTTGAGGATTTTCCTTTAAGCTTGGTATCTGCCGCCGCATCATCTATAATATCTATGGCTTTATCCGGAAGAGCTCTATTTCTTACATACCTCATAGAAAGATCAACAGCATTTACTATAGCCTCATCATCTATCTTAATATTATGAAACAGTTCAAAACTAGGGGCTAACCCTTTTAATATCTTGATTGTTGTTTCTCTATCCGGTTCATCTATTAAAATTGTATCAAATCTACGAGTTATACTCTTCTCTTTCTCCATAAATTTTTTATAATCTTGATGAGTAGTTATACCTATACATCTTAATTTGCTATCTGTTAATATTGGTTTTAAAATATTGGCAGCATCTAGAGAGCCTTGGGTTGATCCAGTTCCTACAATATTGTGAATTTCATCTATTAAAAGAATTGCACCTTCAACTTCAAGTAGTTGATCAACAATACCTTTCAATCTTTTCTCAAACTCTCCCCTATACTTTGTTCCGGCTATTATAGAACCCATACTTATAGAGAATATCTTTCTATTTTTCATAGAGTCAGATACACTCCCGTTTGCTATCTTTAGTGCAAGTCCCTCAACTATTGCTGATTTACCTACTCCCGAATCTCCAATTAGAAGAGGATTGTTTTTCTTCTTTCTTGAAAGAACTCTTTCAAGTTGATAAAGCTCCTTTTCTCTTCCGATAAGATTATCATATTTACCATTTTTTGCAGATTGTATCATATCCTCTGAAAATAGGGCTAAAAGATCTTTATCTTTTTTTCTATTTTTAATTTCCGGGGTAGTTTTAGAGGTTATATACTCTAGAAGATCCAATCTTTCAATATTATATTTTCTAAAAAGTTTATATGAATAGGTTGTCTCTTCCGATAAAATACTTGCCAAAAGATCTGAAAGTTCAGCACTATTTTTACCGGAACTTTCGGAATGGAGAATCATATTATTAAAAATCTTACTTAAAGCAACAGTCTGTTTTGGAACATACTCCTCTTCCATATCAACTGTAACTATATATTTTTTAAAATAATCATCTAATCTGTTTTTAACGGAATCTACATCCATACCCAAATCTGAAAGTATGGTTCTACCTTCACTATCCTCAATAATTACATATAAAATATGTTCGCTGGTTACATACTCGCTTCTCTGACTTTGGGCTAAACTATAACCTTTACCAATTACAACACCTAAATTTTTATCTATCATTAAATTTTCTCCATTGTAACTCTTAGAGGGAAGCCGTTCTTTTTGGCTAAATCCAAGGTTTGAGCTACCTTAGTCTCTGCTATCTCTTTTACATAAACACCACAAACACCACTACCATTTTGATGAACACTCATCATAATTCTTTGAGATTCAATGGTTGTTTTCCTAAATATTTTTTCAAGAACGGCTATTACAAACTCCATGGTTGTATAATCATCATTGAGAAGAATAACTCTATACTCCTCAGGCTCAAACTCTTCAACCTCTTCCCTATTGTCAGTATCAGATTGATATCCAAACTTGTCGCTCATGGTTTCTCCATTTTTTTACTAAAATAAGTATCTAGTCATAACAAGTCAATGATTAAGCCTATATCAAAAGTTATGAAAAACAAGCTGATATTATAAAAAGTAGGTATAAAATAGAACTTAAAATAGATTTTCTGTTATATGTTTAGATTTATATTCCTTTAAGTATTTAATTTTGAAGATATGAAACAATTTGTTCAAGATTTTTTATTACCTTAAACTGTTTCTCTTTTTGTGAGATATTTGTTCTCTTAAAATACTCCGCATATCTTCCAAGCATCTGTTGAACTCTAATAAGTCCATTTTGATAAATTTTATAAACAGATTCATCAAAAGATATTTTTAGATAGTTAATAAGACTTGAATGATAGGCTTTTAGAATAGTTTCAAAAGATCCGTGATCTAAAATATTTGATGAGCTGAAAAGGTAAGATGCTATATCGTACCAAGGATTTCCTTTTCTTCCGGATTGGAAATCTATATAGTATCTTTTGTGATCTCTTATCATAATGTTTCTCTGCTGAAAATCTCTGTAAAGAAAGCAATAGTGATTGCAAATATCACTATTTAAAATAGTATGATTAAGGTTATCTATAGTTGTTTTAAGATTACTAGGTATAATCTCTGCTCCATACTTCTCAAAAAGCGAAATATCTTTTTCTATAGCCTTACTATTAAAATATTCTGTTTGGTAACAGAAGTTATAGTTTATAACCCTATCCATTTCAAATAAGATTATTGGCAGATCTTCTGCTATTTTAACAGCTAAATTTAAAACATTTTTTTTATCAACCTTTTTTGAAAGTTCAAAAACTGTATTCTCTCCTAAATCTTCCAAAAAATATATATTGTTATCTCTGTTTTTATAAAGAATTTCAGGAGTATTGAAACCTATTGATTTTAAACAATCATTAAAATGAAAATAGGCTAAGTTTTCCTCTATATTTTCATTTATTACACCAATTATTGTTTCTCCGGAACTAAACTCAATTCTAAATATTTTTCTATCTGACAACCCCATTTTTAGTGGGCTTATACTTAAAGGATTCTCAAACTGTTTAACTATTTCTTCTATTAGTAACTTTTTCATATTATTAACTTCATTTATTTACTATATTTGAAATAAAAAAGGGATATTTTTTATGATAATCAAGTTTAAAGTTGGCGGAATGAGTTGTAACCATTGTTCAGAGAGTATAAAAAGTGGTTTTTTAAGTGTTGACACTATTGATTCTGTTGATGTGGATCTTAACACCAAAGAGGTTATTTTAGATGGTGTTATTGATAAAGATAAAATTAAAGAGATAGTTGAAGATTTAGGATTTGATTATTTAGGTTAAAAATTAATGAAAAAAATTTTGATAGTAGATGATGATCCCAAAATGAGAGAAAATCTTTCTCTCATTTTAGAGATTGAAAATTACATTATAGATCAAGCTTGTGACGGTGAAGAGGGCATTAAAAAAGCAATGGCAAACGATTACGATTGTATAATTTGTGATATTGAAATGCCTAAAACAACGGGTGTTGATCTTTTAAGAAAAATCCGTAAAGAGAATGATATTGTTCCTATTGTGATGCTTACAGGTGTAAAAAAGCTTGATACCGCTGTTTTAGCAATGAAGCTTGGAGCTCAAGATTATTTGGTGAAACCTTTTGAAATATCTAAGCTTAAACTCTCTTTAAAAAATGCTCTGGAGCTTAAAAGTTTAAGAGTTCAAAATAAGATTTTATTAGAGGAGAATAAAAGGTATCAAAAAAATCTAGAATCACTTGTATCTTTAAGAACTGAACAACTGGAAGAGGCGATACTTGGATCTTTGGTAATCTTATCCCAAACCGTAGAGTTAAAGGATCCCTACACAAGGGGACATAGTGAAAGGGTTAGAGCCATAAGCCTTAAAATTGCGGAGAAACTTGGTTTAAGTGATGATGAAAAAAATATTTTAAGCTACGGTGCACTTCTCCATGATATAGGTAAGATTAGTATAAAAGATGATATTCTTCTAAAGAGAGGGGACCTTGACGATCATGAATATAAAATTGTTATGGAGCATCCTCAAAAAGGTGCTGATCTTGTAAGTAATATTCAATTTTTCAAACCTGTGATAGATTGTATAAAGTTCCATCACGAAAAATGGGATGGATCAGGTTATCCTTTGGGTTTAAAAGGTGAAGAGATTCCCTTTTTGGCAAGAATTATATCTGTTGCCGATACTTTTGATGCAATGACTACCACGAGACCTTACAGAAAGGCTCTATCTGTAGATGTAGCTATGGATATACTTAAAAAAATAAGGTATGAACAGCTTGACGGTGAAATTGTAGATTGTTTTATAAATAATAATCTTCATAAAATTGATTATGATAAATATATAGAGGACAATTTTATATTAAAGAAAGATAAAGATCTAAGAAGATTTATAAAAATCGGTCATCTTGAGTATGAGAAAAATCTATCATTTATGAAATCTCCAATAAAATCTGATTCTAGAGGTATTAATGCTTAGATATATAGTAACTATTATAGTATTATATACCTCTGTTTTGCCATCAAGTTTTTCTATAGCCAGAGTTAAATACAATGGAGGTGGAGATTGGTATAGTGATCCTACATCAATAAAAAATCTTCTTAACTATTTTGAAAAGTCAACGGGAATTAGTTGCGAAAATGATGAAAAAGTTACGGAAATTAGTGAAGAAGAGATCTTTAACTACCCGTATCTTTATCTTACCGGTCATGGCAAGGTTGAGCTAAATGATAATGAGTTAAAGATTTTAAGAAAGCATCTTTTAAATGGAGGTTTCTTACATGCTGATGATAATTATGGAATGGATAACTCTTTTAGAGAGGTAGTAAAAAAGCTTTTTCCTAAAAAAGAGTTGGTAAAAGTTCCTTTTTCCCATCCTATATACAATATTAAATATAAGTTTCCCAACGGTGTTCCCAAAATACATAAACATGATGGGAAGCCTCCTGTGGGTTATGGAATTTTTCATAATGAGAGATTAATACTTTTCTATTCATATGAGAGTGATCTTGGAGATGGTTGGGAAGATATAGAAGTACACAACAATCCTCAACCTTTGAGAGAAAAAGCCTTAAAGATGGGAACAAATCTAATTTTATACTTTTTAAACAGTTGAGGTGTTATTGAAAAAACTTTTTAATTCAGATATCAAATTAATATCCTCACTAAAGAAGAGAAAATATAGAGAAAACCTTTCACTCTTTATTGTAGAGGGTGTAAAACCGGTAAGGGAGTTATATCTTAGTGGTATTAAGCCTGAAAAGATTGTTGTAGATATTTCAAAAAAATTGGAAATAAGCTATCTGGAAGGGTATGATGAGATATACTCAACAGAGAAGTTTAATAAAATATCTACATTGGAAAATAGCGAGGGTATACTTTCTGTTTATAAAACTCCCTCGTTTAAGGATAAAGTTTCTAAAGATTCAAAAAAGATACTCCTATTACATGATATAAGTGATCCGGGTAATATGGGTACACTTATAAGAACAGCAGTATGGTTTGGTGTTGAGTCAATTATTCTTTCGGGAAATTGTACGGATCCATTTTCTCCTAAGTCTGTAAGAAGTTGTATGGGACAAATATTTTGTATTAATTTTATAAAAATAGATAATTGTAAAGAGTATATAAAATCTTTAGATGATTTTAAAATTGTTTCAACTTACATATCTGAAAAATCTACATATCTTAAAAAAGATGAAGAAAAAACTATAGTTATGATTGGTTCTGAATCTAACGGTTTACCTGAAATATATAAAGATTTAAAAAGAGAAAACTTTTTGATTGAAAAAATCGGTAAAACAGAATCCTTAAATGCCTCCATTGCTGCAGGAATTATTATGTATGAAATTTTTGGGAAATAATGTCATGCTAATTTATTCTAACCTAATTGTTTAATCCCTAAGAATTACAGGAGGATTTATGAACTCTAAGGCAATCTAGCCTCCTTCCGTCTTCCTTGGTAATGTCCAAGAAACAGGTATTGGTAAACCTCCAATACTAAAAACAATTTTGAAAACATCCATAGTCTCTTTACAGGTTATACTTGATACAGTATCTAAGTTAACATTCTGTCTATCTCTATATGTAATAAAATTCACGAAAAACCCCTATAATTATTACTCTCTCATATTAGTAACGATTTTTACAGATCAATAAGAACAATCATTAACAGACACATTATACTTAAAACTTACAATAATAAAAAGAGTAATTTATAAAAAGC
>PDWI01001636.1_pt1 | contig 35164 bp, 28 predicted proteins | sample 1430891 | NCBI WGS metagenome assembly PDWI01 (sample SAMN01162508, study PRJNA174530) | Oral metagenome, whole genome shotgun sequencing project. | biome: Marine environment; feature: Marine mammal; material: Swab sample of the gingival sulcus; isolation source: swab sample of gingival sulcus... | reverse complement strand
CTGACCGCCCGAATGGTGGACAAATTCGTCCAGAGGAAACTCCCGGCCTTCCGCCGGGAGTTTCCGGAATACAGAAACCGGCGGCTGGCCGGCGGCATTGGTTCTCTGGTCATGAGAGCGGCGGCATCGGTTCTCTGGTCATGAGAGATGAAGTGGGCCGCTATGCCGAAGATGCCGGGCTTTATGTGCTGACGCAAAGTGATGACGGCGGGGCGGTTCTGTTTAACAGACAGAATTTTACGCCGAAACTGTTTGAATGATCAGCTGATTTTCGTTCTGGTGTTTTTCGTTCCGGATTATAAATGATTATGCTGCGATCCTTTTATACCGTTTCGTCTCATCTCCCGACGCCCGGCCGGATTATCGGTTGCAGTTTTGCCGGTCATGGCGTACAGTTTTAAATTTATTCCTGAACATGGATGGGAGCAGTCCGGCGCCAGGCAGGAGCGGCGGATGCGGGGCCGCCGGCCGGAATAAGACCAAGGCGGCCGGATGACGAGAACAATCGGACAAGGAGACTGATATGGAATGCCCGGTTTGTGGAAGTGACGGCATTACCCCATCCGAACGGGCGGGAATCGAGATTCCGCTTCGGTTTTTCTGGCCCCTTCATCCCTACCGGTGCCGGGAGTGCTGGACCCGTTTCTGGCGGTATGACGCCCGTCTGGCAATGGTATCCATGCTGTCCATTCTCGGAATTGTGCTCGTCATCTGGCTCGGATCTCTGTTTATCGGATTTTTGACCGCTCCCACCGGCCCCCCGGTGGACGCCAGGCCTTTCTCCGTCAAGCGCCGGGCCGTCCACAGGGAAGCGGTTCCTCCGCCAGGGAAAATACGGGAGCCGGATGACGCGGCCGCCCCCATGCCGGCGGATGACCGGTCTGGAATCGCCGCAGACACGGAACCTCCCTCCGGCGCGGTTTCCGGACAGTCTCCGGACCCGGCCGCCGGTATCGGCACCCGGACGCATTCGGAAGCCATGACAGATGCGGTTCCAGATCCCGTGGACTCCAGGGAGGAAACGCCCGGTATCGCGGCCGCCTCTGAACCGGAAAACACTGATGCGCCCGGGGCGGGAGCCGATATCTCCAAGCCACCGCCGTCCCCCGTTTCTGCTGAGGATACATCGGCCGGCGGGCAGGAACGCGCGGCCCCTTCACCAGAGGAACCGGCAGCCTCCCGTCTGGAAACGGCGCGGCGGTTCGCCCCCCCTTCGGCCGGCCCGCCGGATCTGGCGGCGTCGGCAAAAAAACCGGTGCGAGCGGAAATGCCAGCGGAAAAAAATTCGTTTCGGCTTTCCGGTATCCGCGCCACGCCCGGGCCGGAAGGCCTTCATATTGACCTGTCCGCCGGCGGCGCTGTTTCCGACTGGAAAAGCTTTTACCTGGATGAACCGCCCCGCTTGGTCATTGACCTGCCGGGCCGCTGGAAAATGAAAGATACCATTCATCTCCCGGTCAGGGGAACCTCTGTAAAAGCCCTTAGAATCGGATATCATAAATCCTTTTTGCGGATGGTTGCCGATTTGAGGCGCAAGGGCAGCCCGGAGGTTTCCGCAACATCCGGAGAGGACGGCCTGCGCCTGGTCATCGGCAAGACCCGGGCCGCCGATTGAACCCTCTTATCCATTGGAGCAGGTGAACCGCGTGAGCAGTTCCATTTTATTATCGATTGATACATTTGTTTACGGTCTGGCTTCGGTTCTGTATGCCGCTGCCTGGATTTTTCGCAAGGAACCATGGGGAAAAGCCGCCAGCGCCGTGGCTCTGCTGGGAATGGCGGCCAATTTCGCCGGTATTGCCCTGAGATGGATTGAGTCCCACCGCATGGGCATCGGCCACGCCCCCTTGTCCAATCTCTACGAATCCCTCGTCTTTTTTTCCTGGGCCATCGTGATCATCCATCTTGTGCTGGAATCCCGGGTAAAAAACCGTGTTTTTGGCGTATTCATCATGCCGCTGGCCTTTTTATCCCTTGCCTACGCCTCTTTGGCCCCGGATATTTCCGACCGCATCCAGCCGCTGGTACCGGCCCTGAGAAGCAACTGGCTGATCGCCCATGTCGTCACCTGTTTTCTCGGATACGCCGGCTTTTCCGTGGCCTTCGGCATCAGTATCATGTACCTGATTCAGGCGGAAAAAGGGCGGGAGCATCCGCTTGTTCTGGTCCGCCGGTTTCCCGATGCCTCCGATCTGGACGATCTCACCCATAAGATGATCCAGTTCGGGTTCCTGTTTTTATCCCTCGGCATCATTACCGGCGCCGTCTGGGCTGACAGCGCCTGGGGACGTTACTGGGGATGGGATCCCAAGGAAACCTGGTCGCTGATCACCTGGTTCATCTACGCCACGTTTCTCCATGCGCGGCTTATGCGGGGCTGGCAGGGAAAGCGGATCGCCGTTTTTTCCATTATTGGTTTTATTGCGGTGATGTTCACTTATTTCGGCGTGAATTTTCTGCTCACCGGACTTCACAGCTATGGCGTAAAATAATTTTCCCTTGACAAAAAATAGCATCATCGTTAAGTCTGACCGCTTATGGATCAAAAAATTATAAAATCGTTATAAATTCGCCAGATTTCCGTTTATTATTATTGCTTTTGATTCCTGCGTCCGCGCGGTTTTTTTCCGATCCGCGCTGGTGTGTCTTCCGCTGTACGGGCACGGTGCAAGACATTCGCCGGACGTCCTTATCAAGCGCGGTGAAAAATGCCGGACGCAGCGGCAATAAGGATGGATGCCGGCGCGGCAAAAACGGTTTGAACAGTAATATTGCAGGCTGACGGAGTGTTTATGAATTCATCGGAGGATAAGTCCACAGGGACGTCCGGTGGTAACGGGCTCGTTTTTCTGTCCTTTATTTCCGGATTTGCGGCGTTTCTGCTGATCGGCTGGGCGGCCTTTCCCAAACTGCTGTATTCCCGGAAACACCAGCCATTTGATTTCAACCACCAACTGCATAACGAACTGGTGGATGACGGCTGTCAGAGCTGCCATTATTTCCGCGAGGACGGCAGCTACGCCGGCGTGCCAAAACTGGCCCGGTGCGTGGACTGTCACGGGGAAATGCAGGGCGAAACCGAGGATGAACGGATTTTCGTGGAAGAGTACGTGAAAACCGGCACCGAGGTTCCCTGGCTGGTCTATTCCCGGCAGCCCGACTGTGTCTTTTTCTCCCATGCCGCTCATGTAAAAGGGGCAGGGATGGACTGCGCCATCTGCCACGGTCCCATTGGTCATTCGACCAGCCTCAAACCCTTTGAACAAAACCGCATTTCCGGCTACAGCCGCGATATCTGGGGTCAGAATATCGCCGGCTTTAAATCCCATACCTGGGACCGGATGAAAATGGATGACTGTTCGGCCTGCCACCAGAAGGAAGGCGTGGCCCAAAACAGCGTTCAGACCTCGAAGGGCGCCTGTTTCGTCTGTCATAAATAACCGGTGGAACGCGCCGCCGGTTGAATTCGGCTGACTTCGGACGGAAACACCCTTTGCAATACAGAACCTGAAAAATCAGAGGTAGCCATGAAGATGGACAGGCGTTGTTTTTTATCCTTTGGCATCGGTGCGTCGGCGGGCCTCACGCTGTCGCCCCTGCCCTGGAAATTGACGGACGATCTTTCAATCTGGACCCAGATGTGGCCCTGGACTCCGGTGCCTCCCGACGGGGAAGTGACCTGCGAAAAAACAATCTGTACGGACGGATGCGGCATCCGGGTCCGGAAAGTCGACGGCCGCGTGGTCAAGGTGGAAGGAGATGAGGAAAATCCGCTGTGTCAGGGCGGCCTCACCCCCCGGGCCATATCCGCCCCGCAGTTTCTGTATGGACCGACGCGCATTGATTCTCCCCGCCTGCGGACGGGGGAACGCGGCGCCGGCGGCTGGCGGTCCATTTCCTGGGATGAGGCCCTGGAAATTCTGGCGGAAAAACTGATTGCCCTCCGCAAGGCCGGCACCCCCCACCGGGCCGCTTTTCTCACCGGCCCGGAGCGGGGGGTCGTGCCGGAACTTGTCCGGCGGTTCGCCGCAAGCTTTGGATCCCCGAACTGCATGCGCATGCCTTCAGCCCGGGACGCCTGCTCCCTGGCCATGAAACTCATGCAGGGAATAGCGGACGCCGTCCCGGGCTATGACCTGGAAAACGCGGACATGGTCGTCAGTTTCGGTTGCGGCCTGCTGGATGGCTGGGGGGTTCCGTCCTACCTCATGGGGCTGCGGAGCGGCTGGAAAGAAAAGGGCGTGCGGTTCGTCCAGGTGGAGCCCCGGCTGTCCCGCACCGCCGCTAAAGCGGACCAGTGGATTCCCGTCCGGCCGGGAACCGAAGCCCTGATCGCCCTGGGCATGGCCTGCGTCATCATTGAAAAGGGCCTGTATGACAAAGGGTTCGTGGACAGCCGCGCCGCCGGATTCGAAGATGGAACCGATGCCGGCGGCAAGCCGGTGAAGGGGTTTAAAGCCATTATCACCGAACGTTTCCAGCCCTCGGCCGTGGCCGGGATGACGGGCGCGGACGCGGACGCCATAGAGGAGGCTGCCGTCGCCTTTGCTTCAGCAAAACGCCCGGTGGCCCTGTACGGGAGAGGAAAAGGCGAAACACCGGGAACCCTTGGCGAGGCCATGGCGGTGCATGCCCTGAACGCCCTGGTCGGAGCCGTGGAGGCCAAAGGCGGTGTCCGGGCCATTGACCCCCGGGCCATCCTCGCTCCCTGGCCGCAATTACGGCTGGATGAAACGGCGGCCGCCGGTGCGGCCAGGCCTCGGGTGGACGGCACCACCGGGAACATTTCCCCGCCCGCCGGTCTGGCCAACCGGCTTCCTGATGCCGTTAACAAGGCACCGGAACCGCCCCTGGATCTTCTCCTTATTTATAATGCCAATCCAGTATACTCTCTTCCCGGCGCAGCCGCGACAAAAGCCGCTTTTGAGAAAATTCCCTTCATCGTGAGCTTTGCCTCACGCATGGACGAGACCGCCGCCATGGCGGATCTTCTTCTGCCAGACGACGGTCCCCTGGAAACACTGCGGGATATCGTGGCGCCGCCGGGGGTTTCCGTCCCTTATGTGGGCGTGTCCCGCCCCGTCGTCGAAAAAATATGCGATACGCGGAATACCGGGGATGTCGTTCTGGCACTGGCGCGGATGGTGGGCGGCGTTGTCGGGGCTTCCTTTCCCTGGAAATCCTATGAAGACTGTCTGAACCAGTCCCTGGGGAAATGGAAGAAAAAAATCGACGAAACCGGATACGCCATGCACACGGCCCGTGGCCCGGCCTCTCCGGCGTCGGCCTTTCAGACCCCTGACGGGAAATTCCGGTTTTCCCCCTCTTGTTTCGCGCGGGAAGAGGGAATCTTTGTGGCGGCCGAAGGCGATGAGAACGCATATCCCCTGCTGCTGATTTCCGGGGAAACCCTCCGGACCGCCGACGGCGGGGCCATGCCGTCCCCTTTTATGATGAAGATCCTGCCGGATACCGCTCTCAGGGGCAATCTCGCCGTGGTTTCGGTGAATCCGAAAACCGGCGGAAAAATGGGGCTGGGCCATGAGTGCCGGGCCAGCCTGGACGTACCTGGCGACGCCCGGGGATCCGTGGAAGTCCTGGTCTGTTTCGACCCCTGCGTGACGCCGGGGACGGCGGTTCTGCCCGCCGGGCTGGGGCACGCGGCCGGGAGCGAATACGTGGCCGGAAAGGGCATAAACCTCAACGCGCTGCTGACGGAGCGGATGATTGATCCGGTCTCCGGGATGAACGCCGCCTGGGGAACCCGGGCCATGCTGACGCCGATTTCCTGATGACGGGTCTTCCGGCCGGTCATAAGCCATTGCCGGGGCCATCTGGCGCAATTTGCCGGATACGACGAGGAAAATGAGGATTTGATGAATACGACAGAACATCCCAAAAAATACGGAATGGTCATTGATCTGGACAAATGCACGGGATGCGGGGCCTGCATGACGGCCTGTATGGCGGAAAACAATGTGCCGTTCAAAAAAGATGAAACCAATAAACTGGACAGCATCACCTGGATGCGGGTGTATAAGCTGACCAATAACAGGCCATATCCGGAAACCGAGATTTGTTATCTCCCGCGTCCCTGCCAGCACTGCGAGGGCCATGACGGGCATTCGCCCTGTGTTTCCGTTTGCCCCGCCACGGCCACGGATTATAGTGCCGAGACCGGCATCGTCAGTCAGATCTATACCCGCTGTTTCGGCTGCCGGTACTGTATGGCTGCCTGCCCATATCACGCCCGGTATTTCAACTGGTGGGATCCGGTCTGGCCCGAAGGAATGGAGCAGAGCCTGAGCCCGGATGTTTCCGTGCGCATGCGGGGCATTGTGGAAAAATGCTCCTTCTGTTTCCACCGCTACCAGCGGGCAAAGGACCAGGCCATTTACAACGGAGAGTCCGAGGTGGCCGAGAACGCCTACCAGACCGCCTGCACCCAGGCCTGTCCTTCCGGGGCCATCACTTTCGGCGATTTGAACAATCCCTCCCATGAAGTATACGAATTGAAGAAACATCCCAATGCCTTCCGCCTTCTGGAACGACTGGGCACCAATCCCAAAATTTATTATATTTCCAGCCGGGAATGGGTCAGAAAAGCCGGCGATAACTATCTGGAAGGCGAAGGCCCCGGCCAGGCGGCCTCATCCCGCCATTAGACCGGTGGATGGCCGAGGATAACACGGATAACTGAATAATGGATGAGGAGTGATGATATGGATTCCGCTTTGATCCCCAATGGCGTCAGGCGTTGTTCTCTGGGCCGGTTTTCCCTGTTCATGGGAGCAGCCGGCCTTGTCCTCGCCTGGGGGGTATACGCCATGCTGCTGTGCTGGCTCAAGGGCCTGAATCAGACCAATATGAACGATTACTACGGGTTCGCTCTCTGGATATGGGCGGATTTGGCCGTCATCGCCCTGGGCGGCGGCGCTTTTTTTACCGGTTTTCTCAGATACATCGTCGGAAAAGACGAACTGAAAAATATCATCAATTACGCGGTGCTTATCGGGTTTATCTGCTACAGCTCCGCCCTCCTGATCCTGGCTATTGATGTGGGCCAGCCTTTGCGGAGCTGGTTTATCTTCTGGCATGCCAATGTGCATTCCATGCTGACGGAGGTCGCTTTCTGCCTGTCCTGCTATTTTGCGGTCCTGACCATTGAGTATATCCCGCTGGTTCTGGAAAACCGGCAGCTGAACAAGGTTCCTTTTTTTCATCATCTGGCCCATAATTTTCATGAAATCATGGCGGTTTTTGCCGCCACGGGCGCGTTTCTGTCTTTTTTTCACCAGGGCTCCCTGGGCGGCGTTTCCGGAGTGCTGTTCGGCCGGCCCTTCGGGTTTCGGGAAGGGGTATTTGTCTGGCCATGGACCTTTTTTCTGTTCACATGGTCGGCAGCGGCCTATGGGCCCTGTTTCACCCTGTTTCTCACCAGGCTGATCGAAAAGATTACGGGAAAACAGCTAGTGGGCGATAACTGTGTGGATCTGCTGGCTAAAATTTCCGGCTGGATGATGCTCACCTATATCATCGCCAAGATCGCCGATACCTGGTACTGGGCCACGGTCACGGCTCCGGGCATGGGGTTTCATTTCATGGATTTCTATTCTGGCAACGCCTTTTACGGCATCTGGATACTGGTGGTCGAAATTGTTTTGGGCGGCGTGATTCCCGCGCTGATCCTGGTTACCCCGCGGTTTCGGCGAAGCCGGTTTCTGCTTCTGGCGGCCATTTCCCTGGCCTGCCTCGGCGTCAGCGTCAACCGCTGGGTCATGGTGCTCCAGGTGATGGCCCATCCGGTAATGCCTTTTGACCAGTGGATCCTGTATATCCCCAGCTGGCAGGAAGTGGCCACAACCATTCTGCCCGTTGCGTACGGCGTGATACTGATCTCTCTTTCCTATCGCTACCTGCCGGTATTTCCGCAGGAAAAAGAACTCAACCCCGTCGATTAGCTGCCAAGCGGAGGAGAATATGTTTCCAGGATTTTTTGAATGGATATGGGATGGCGGTCATATGTTGTTCATGGGCGCTCTCTGGTACGCCCTCGGCATCATCGGCGCCGGTGTCACCTTTTGTATCGGAAAATCCGTCCTGGACACCCTTGCCGGTGACGGTGCTCATCATGGAGACGGCCGCCATTGACGCATATGGCCATCATGCGATGGGGCTGACAAGAGTCGGGCCGTCCATAACCGGCCGGCTCTGATCATGCGGTAAACACGGAAAGGGCGGCGCTGATCCCCGGCGTTGCCCTTTTTTCATACTTCCGGTTTCCAGACGGTTTGGCCTGCTGGATACCGCCAAAGGGAAAGACGGCGCTGCATGGATAAAATTCAGATAAACGGGGGATGCCGCCTTGCGGGAGAAGTTGCCGTCAGCGGGGCGAAAAACGCGGCCCTGCCCATACTGGTCTCCTCTTTATTGACCGAAGGGGCCTGCATCTATCATAATGTGCCGCGCCTGAGGGATATCGAGAGTATCAAGGATCTGCTGTCGTATTTATGCGCCGATATTGAGACATGGGACGATACGGTACGCATCGCCGCCGACGGATTGTGCAAAACCGAGGCTCCCTATGACCTTGTGCGCAAAATGCGGGCATCCATTCTGGTATTGGGGCCTCTCCTGGCCCGGTATAAGAAAGCGCGGGTGTCCCTCCCCGGGGGATGCGCCATCGGGGCCCGCCCCATCAATCTTCATTTGAAGGGGCTTGCGGCCATGGGGGCAAGAATCAGCCTGGAGCACGGATATGTAGAGGCCGAAGCCGAAGAATTGACGGGCGACGATATCTGTCTTGATATGCCCACAGTCACCGGAACGGAAAACCTGATGATGGCGGCGACCCTGGCAAAAGGGACCACCATCCTGCGCAATGCGGCCCGGGAGCCGGAAATCTTTGCCCTGGCGGATGCCCTGAACCAGATGGGGGCCAGGATTGAAGGCGCGGGCACATCCGTATTGACCATCCACGGAGTGGAAGAGCTGCATCCGGCGGAGATCACGATCATGCCGGACCGGATCGAAGCGGGCACCTTCATGGTGGCGGCGGCCATGACGGGCGGCGATATCCGGCTCACCCGCTGCGAACCCGCCCACCTGCGTTCGGTAATCAGTAAACTGGAACTGACCGGGGCCAGGGTGGAAACCGGCGTGGAAAGCATTCGGGTCACAGGACCGGAACGGATTGCCAGCGCGGATATCAAAACCGCCCCGTACCCTGGATTTCCCACGGATATGCAGGCACAGTTCATGGTCATGATGTCCGTGGCATCGGGTCTGTCCGTGATTACCGAGACCATTTTTGAAAACCGGTTCATCCATGTCAGCGAACTTAGGCGTCTGGGCGCGAATATCCGGATTTCCGGCAACAGCGCCATCATCCAGGGGGCGCCCTCGCTCTCCGGCGCTCCGGTCATGGCCACGGACCTGCGGGCCAGCGCATCCCTGATTCTTGGCGGACTGGTCGCCAAAGGCGCCACAATCGTGGACCGGGTGTACCATCTGGACAGGGGATATGACGGTATTGAGAAAAAATTCCGAAAATTGGGAGCGGATATTCAGCGAATCACCAGATAAGAGACGCGGAATGATATGAATCCCGTATGCTGGCCGCTGGGAGGGCTGATCGCCGGAGCTTCCGCTGGTTATCACTTTCCCGGGGGCCGCTATTCCCTTGTTCTCTTTCTGTCCGCCTGCCTGCTGCTGTCAGGATGGTGGATTTCCGTCGGAAGGCGCCGTTCGTTCTGCCCGCCTGATCCGACGGACCGCTCCTTTTCGGGCCATGCCATCCGCCTTCTCCCGGCCCTTGCGGGCCTGGTTCTTTTTTTTCATGCCGCGGCATCCATCTCCCTTCTGACCGGGGAGCGGGTTCCCCAGGATCATATCGCGGGCAGGGCGGACGGCGCCGTACACACGGTAACAGGCGTGATCCGGAACCTGCCCGAGGAAAGCAGCGGACGATTCCGTGCCCTTCTGAACGCGGAATCCGTTGACGGGGTCCGGGCGTCGGGTCTTGTGCGCATCTCCTGGTCCTCGGCCATGGCTGGGGATCTTTTGCCGGGGGACCGCATCCGCTTTCAAATCTCCCTGCGCCGTATCCGGAATTTCGTCAATCCCGGCGGGGGAGATTATCGAAAATGGATGGCCTGCAGGGGAATCCGCGTATCCGGATGGATCCGGAAAGGCTCGCTCAAGAGAATCTCCTCGGGCCGCCTTCCCTTTCCGTGGCAATGGACCGCATATCGACGCGCGGAACTTCAGCATGTCCTGTCCGGTATTCCCGGAGAAGCCGGCGCGATCCTGACGGCTCTGGTCATCGGCGTCCGTTCCCGGATTTCACCGGAGCTGCGGGAGCAATTTGTCCGGGCCGGCATTGCCCATCTTCTGGCCATTTCCGGCCTGCATATCGGAATGATCTGGGCCCTGGCCTATGGTATCGCGCTCATCCCGCTGTCCCGCATTCCGTATCTTCTCTGGAACCATCTCTCTCGTCCGGCCGCCGCCGTCACGGCGTTGATCCCGGCCGGAATATATACGGTGCTTGCCGGGTGTCCGCCCTCGGCCCTTCGGGCTTTTCTCATGACGGGAGCCGCCGCTGTTCTGATTTCCGGCAAAAGGCCGGCGGATGCGCTGGTTCTCCTGGCATGGGTGGCGGTGATATTATTGACGGTTTCCCCCGCCATGCTGTTTTCTCCTTCTTTCTTATTGTCTTTTGCGGCGGTTTTCACCATTCTGGCCGGCATCCGGATCGGGAATCCGTCGCGGCTTCAGAGCCCGGGAGGGCTGGAAGCCGATTCTGACGGACCCGGCCGCCGGAGAACCCGCCTCCGGAATATCTTCCGGTTCCTGAAAAGCTACGTCCTGTCTTCCCTGTGGATTTCCCTTCTGGCGATTCTCGGCACCCTGCCCGTCACCATGTCCTTTTTTCACCAAATATCCTTCAATGGTCTGGCCGCGAATCCGATTTTTATCCCCCTGACCGGTTTTCTGGTATTGCCGTGTGCGCTGGCCGGCGCCGGATTGAGCTGGCTGTGGCCGGCAGCGGGATCTGCCTTGCTTCAGTTATCCGCCCTGATTCTGAACACCGGATTCATATGTCTCCCCCTGTTTTCGAATCTGCCGTTTTCCCGCTATCCGACCATATCCCCCACGATATTGGAGATCATATGGTATTATGGATTGCTGGCATTTCTATACGTTATTTTAAGGAAGCGGCTGGAAAAAAAGAGGAACGGGACGGAAGAATCGAACCGCCGCCTGATTTATATGGCTTTGTTTCTCCTCCTTGCCTTTCCCGTGGGGAACACGATTCACTGGCACCGAAAACGATTTCAAGGAGACACGCTGCGCGTCACCGTGCTGGACGTGGGCCAGGGAAGCGCGGCTCTGGCGGAACTTCCGGGAGGCGGCGCCATATTGATCGACGGCGGCGGTTTTTATGACAACCGCATTTTTGATGTGGGAAAATGGATCATCGCCAGGGTCTTGATCCACAAACGCATTTTTACAATTGACGTGATGGTGCTTTCTCATCCAGACGGGGACCATATGAATGGGCTGCAGCATATCTCACGGTATTTTTCTGTCCGGGAGGCCTGGTTGAACGGAAGCTGGACAAAAGCGAAAATATTTCATGAGATTGCGCGGAACGCCGGAACCAGCGGCGCCGTGACATTCATGGATGGCCAGATCCCGGATGATATCATTATAAACGGGATCACCGTGCGGACTTTTTGTGCAATGGATTACGCGGCAGCGGGCGAAAGTGCGGGGTGGCGGGACAATAATCGTTCCCTTCTGGTCCGCCTGGCCCATAAAAATTTCACCGTGCTCCTGCCGGGAGATATCGAAGTGGAAGCCGAAGCGATCCTGACTGCCAGAGCGCCGGGCCTGTTATCCGCAGATGTGCTGATCGCCCCTCATCATGGCTGTGCAAGTTCCGGCTCCCAGGAATTTATATCCGCAGTCCACCCGCAGGAGGTGGTCATTTCCTGCGGATTTAAAAATCGTTACGGATGTCCCCGGAACCATATGCTGGATCGCTACGGAGCCGGCCGGAGGCGTATCTTCCGAACGGATCTGGATGGCGCCGTTGTGCTGTCCTCCAGCGGAAAGAGGATTCAGGAGTATCGGATGCGCAATAAAACAAGATAAAGGACGCCAATACAGGTGTTTAAGGGCAAATAGGTGTTGACAAGGAATTGTTTTTAAGACAAAATTTCACGATATCAGTATGTTCTATGATGTCTTTTTCGAATCCCGCTGATGCGGCACAACGTCCGGTGCCTGCCTCACCCCGCTTGTACGGGTCATTTTCGGCCGGAGGTTTGAATGAACCAGTTCGTTCTCGTGATCCAGAGACTGGGTGCGTTTCTGCGTGAATTGAATGAAAAATTCTATTTTCGTATCGATATCGACACCGTTATTCCCTGGGCCATTATTTTCCTGATGTATTTCCTTCACAAACTTCTGGATAAATATCTGAAGGACGGCATCATCGACAGCATGGAGCTGCTGCGCCTGCTGGCCATTTACCTCCTCATGATCCTGGGCATCATGGCCTCCTACGTGGATGTCGGCGTTATCGCCCAAAGGGCCAATCCGCAATATTCCTTTTTCATCATTATCATTGCGGTTTTTTTCATAGTGATCTTCATTGCCTGGAGCACCAGTCAGACTACCAGCACGAATCTCAAGGAGCGTATCCGGCTCAAGAATAATGAGAAGAGATGGATTCTGGGCGCACTGTATCTGCCCATTCTGCTCATCATCCTGACCAATGGGCGGATACTGGAACGACGCTCCGAAACATTTCAGCACATGATGCCCCGGACGGATATCACATTCGTGGATCTGCCCGGAGAAGTGATGAGCCTGTGGGTGGGGGGCGAAGTTTCACGGGAGCAGCTGGAGCAGCTGGAACTCCTGATTTCCAGTCATGACGCCATTCGGGAATGCGCGGTCGTGGGGAAACAGGATGTGGACAATCTGATCAAGCCCGAAGCCTATGTCGTGCTGGCGGAGGGCTATACGGGAAACGCGGCTCTTGCGGAAAAGATTAAAAATTTTGTGGAAGACAAAATTCGAGAAAACTGGGTGTCTTCCCGCATGTATCCCTACTGGATCGAATTCGTGGACCGGCTGGATCTGAAAAAACTGGGCAGCGGCGATCCCAAGTATGATCGTGTAAGGGAAATGCTCAAAAGCCATCCAGCGGTCGAAGATTGCCGTATTGTGGGGCTCCCGGACAAATCCACAGCATATGTCACTTTAAAAGAAGGCAATACGCCTTCCAAGGAAAAAGGCAAGGAAATTATTCAGCATGCCTATGACGAGATCAAACGCAATAACCGGATGTCCCTTTTCCTGGTACCCCGCTGGGTGGAATTCGTCGATAAAAACCAGATGCCCCGTAATTCTTATGGAGAAATCAACCATAACGCCTTGCAGAAACGGGCCAAAAACTGGTCCGATCTTTTCCCCAATCCGCCCAAGGACGATGCATTTGTGAAGCAGATGGGCGGATGAACAGGTGCCTGTTTCCGACAACCCCCTTTTTTGCCAGAGGAAAATGATGAAACGAATTGTCGCCGCCGCCATGATCTGTTTCCTTGTCGATCTGCTCCCCGCCGCTGTGTTTTCCGGCCAGCGGTTTCATGTCAAACCGGATGACGGCTCCGTCTCCCCCCCCCCGGCCCAGACCTCACCACCACCACCCGCTCCCATAAAGAAAAGCGGTGTGCGCACACAGGCCGCCGCCACCGCTGCCACTGCCGCCACTGCCACTGCGGCATACGGTTTCCGGGACGCTTATCCCCGTTCCTATCTGGAACTCAACGCCAACGCCTCCACGGCGGAACTGCGGTTTGGCTCCAATCCGGATTTTTTCCCGGATCGGCTGTTTTTCGGTCTCAACGGTCTTGTGACGGATGAGGATTATTTTACCATTTCCGCCGATCTTACCTACGGAAACCGGATGATGAACAACCGCCTGGCCCTGGATATCGGGATCAGGGCGGTGGCCGGAGACGTGGAAAAGGGAAGCGTGGAAGATGCCGTCGCCACCGCTCTCGGCCTGATGGCGGTCATCACCTGGGATGTGCCGGATCTTGAAGTGTATTACGACCGTTATATTGATCTGGATCTGGGGGCCGAACTCTGCCTTGCGCCCAAGCCCCTTGCCTTTGGAGATTCCGAGCGATACCAGGAAGCCCGGATTTTTATTGTCGTGCATCTGCTTAAGGACAAAACATCCAGTATTCTTCTGGGATACCGGGATCTGCGCATGGATTTTGATACAGATGATGACGGAGAATGGGCCAAAAATGACGAAGGCCTCTATTTTGGATACCGGCTGCGGTTCTGATGCCGTGCCACCGGCATGAGAGCCCTGCGGGCATCCGCCGCAAAGCACCAACGGAAGAAAAACGGGAGCGGGAATGATCTTGCGAAACCTTTCTTCTTTTATGCACGCCGCCATATCCCTTGCCCTGATCTCCATGCTCGGCGGCTGCATTATCAAGGATATGACGCCGTCCGAACTTACAGATCAAGATATCAAGCGGCTTCAGGAAGTCGAACGGGAAATGATTCAGGGGCATACTTTTGAGACCCTGATTGATGAAAAAGTTCTTCAGGCGGTCAAACAGATGGCCAGAACCCTGAAGCCCGAGTACCGGGGGTATCTTTTCGGCAGATACAAGGTCGGATTTATCGAGATTTCGGATATCAACCGCAAAACCGTGACCATGCTGCATAATTATGTCACGGAAAAAACCGTGACCTTTTCTTTTCTGCAGCCGGATATTGCCCGGAATTTCAGCATGGTGGAACGGTTTCTCGTCAAGGATATCATGGATGAACTGGAGATGGAAAACCGGGGATGGAAAGACCAGGTGGTGGACCAGCGTCTGGCCATTGAACTGGGAAAACTCTATCACCTGGATGTCATCGAAACCGGCGTGACCACGGAATCCGATGATTTCATTGATTTCAACCTGCGCATGATTGAGACCCGCCGGGGCCGCATTATCGCGGTGGGCTCCGTGAAAATCGAAAAAACGGAGCCGGTCCGCCGCTGGCTGGACCGTTCCGGACAAAGCGGCATCGGCTGGCCCGCCCGCTGAATCCTGTTTTATCACCCGAAAACGCAAGGAGCATCATCATGGAAATCGGTTTATGGGGAGACATCGGCCCGCTCATGTTCCTCATCCTGGTTCTGATCGGGGTGATGCTGTATCTGCGCTGGCGGGAGATGGAAGAAATGGGCCAGCGGCCCGAAACAGAAGACCTGGAACGGCTTTTTTCCCATCATGCCGACCAGTTCACCGGAGAAGTGGGCTCCATGCGCGAAGGCCTGCGCTCCGATATCGGGGGCCTGGGCCGCCGCGTGGATGATTTGCAGGGGTTCGTGCAGACAGATATCCGCAAATTGGCCGAGGATGTACGCTATCTGAAAAAAGAAGTCCGCACCTTGAAATATCAGGTCGGAATACCGGAAGCGGTGCCCTCTCGCGCCGCCAATAATTCCGGTCCCGTCAAGCAGAAAAAGGAAGCTGCCGCCGGAGGCAATCCCGTCGGCAATCCGCCGGAAATTTATGGGACGGATATCCATAACGAGCCAGTCCCCCTGCTGGAACGGGTGTCCGGCGATTCTCATTATGAGGCCGGCGGCGGAGACGGCGGAATAGCGGTTGCTGCTGCGGCCGCCGGAGCCGCTGCGGGTGCGGTAGAAGCACATGACGACGGCGGTTATGACACGGACGCGGATTATGGCACCGACCCTGATGCCGGAGACGCGGCGGAAGCACATGACGGCGGCGGTTATGGCGCGGACGCGGATTATGGCGCCGACCCTGATACCGGAAACGCGGCGGAAGCGCATGACGGCGGCGGTTATGACACGGACGCGGATTATGGCGCCGACCCTGATGCCGGAGACGCGGCGGAAGCGCATGACGGCGGCGGTTATGACGGCGATTACGGCGGCGGCGACATGGATACAGGATAAGCGCGAAAGGATAAAAAATGGATCAGGATACGGAACACGGAAGCGGCCTGACACGGTTTTTTCGCGATCTGCCGACCTTTCTCGCCATTACGGTGGTGCTGCTTCTGGTCGTCATGGCCTGGCGCATCCATAAAGTGGATACCGAATACCGCATTGATCCCAAGGAATATGTAAAGTCCAGTATCCACGACAGCCTGAAAAAGCTGATTGAGGGAGCCGAGGCCGATATTCAGCGCAAACTGGATGATCTCTTCCTGTCTCTTGAAGACCGCCTGAAGGCGAGTGTAAAGGAACAGGCCGATGAACTGGATCAAAACCTGACGGATGGCCTGAAAGATTGGCTGCCCCCTCTGGAGTCAGGTCTTCGGGAAAAACTGGAGGAACGTCTCGGCAAACTGGAAGGCCGGTTGGAAGACCTCATGACCGATCAAATGAAGCCCATTGAAAAAGAAATCGAAAAAAAGCTGGAAGACCTGGAAGAGGGAGTGGAAAAGCAGATCGGCAAAATCGGGGAGCGGATGGTGGAAGCCGTGGAAGACGGATCCACAGGTCATGAGACGGCCTCTGGCGCCGGATGCGGCAAGGTCATGAATCGCCTCAAGGCCATGGATACCCGTCTGAGCGTCCTGGAGCGGCAGCAGGAACGCATTCTCGTCTTGCTGGGGGATTCCCGTCAGAGATTTTTGCCGCCAGCATCCGGGCCTTCTGCAAGCGGAACTGTCTTGTCAGATAAAATCAAGCGCCCCCGCTCCACGGGAAAAAACAGGAGGAGGCAGGCGGCATCTCCCCGGTCCGTGCCGAAAACGGCGCAAAAAACCGCTCCCAGGCCAGATCCGGCTCCCGAAAAACTGACGGAAAACGCCCTGGCCGAAAAACGCCTTTGCTTTACCGGGGGCAGAACCACCCATATCCTGGACAATCAGGTGCTGATCTCCCTGCGGGATATCGCCTATCCCATGCGCACCGCCGATCTGGATATCACCCTGCCCCATTCCGGCGTACACCGGTTCTGGTATGTGCAGGAAGGTTCCCGCCGGCCCTTTGAATATAAAGAGCGCACCTATTTTTTCGAACTGATGAAAGTGGAGCGGGACTGCGTTACCATCGCCCTGAACAAACGCCGGGATGTCAGCACGGGAAAAAGCGGAGAACAGGGCACATATGACGCTGGATATGACCGATACAACCCTGGTCCCCATCATTTTCAGTTTTGAGGAATTACGGGTCTCCGGTACCTGATATGAGAGATCCTGAACTCTGGATTGCGGGAACGGCGGGCATGGCGGCGGCGGCGGGAGCCGCCGTTTCGTGGTTATGGGCCCGCAGCGAGCGGATGCGCGTACAGGCCGGGGCCGCCCGGCGGGCGGACCTGCTGCAATCGGAAGCCAGGAATCTGCAAAAGCGCCTGGCCCGCTCCGAGTCAGATCTGGAAGCCGCCCGGGAAGAGATTTCCCGGCTTTCGGTTTCCCTGGCCCGGACGGATGAACAGCGGCGGGCCGAAACCGAAAAACAGGAATTCCTCATCCGCGCGGACAGCCAGTTGCGCGAGACCTTTGCCGCGCTTTCTTCGCGGATACTGGAAGGCCAGCGGGAATCCCTGGTCCGGACGGCGGCGGTGCGCATGGACGGCCTGATGCGGGAGGTCCGGGGCGACTGGGAACAGCGGAAATCCGAATTCTCCCGTCTGGTCAGTCCCCTGGCGGACCAATTATCCCGCCTGGAAGACCAGGTAAACGAAATGGAGCGGCGCCGGGAGGGCGCTTACGAAGGCCTTTCCGGGCGTCTGGAGCAGATGAACCTGGCCTGCGACGCCCTGCGGGGCAGCGCGGCCCGCCTGACCGAAGCCCTGAAATCCCCGACGGCCCGGGGCCGCTGGGGAGAGATTCAGCTCCGGCGGATCGCGGAGCTGTCCGGCATGCAGGCCCATATTTCCTTTTCCGAACAGGCCGCCGCCTCCACGGGGGAACGTCCGGACATGCTGGTCCATCTTCCGGAAAACGGGGTTCTGCCTGTGGACGCCAAGCTTCCCATGGACGCCTATCTGGAAGCGGCGGAAACCGGTGACGACCGGCGGCGTCAGGAAGCTCTTGCCCGCCATGCCGCCGCTGTTCGCGGCCGCATCCGGGATCTGGGCCGAAAGGAGTACTGGCGGGCCTTTGCCGCGTCTCCGGATTTCGTGATTCTGTTCATTCCCAACGACGCCTGTCTCGGGGCCGCCTTTGAGCAGGCTCCGGATCTGCTGGAATACGCCATGGAGCGCCGGGTCATGCCCGCCACCCCGGTTACCCTCCTGGCCCTGCTCAAGACGGTGGCTTATGGATGGCGCCAGCGGGATATGGCCGACAGCGCCCGCCAGATCGCAGAACAGGGAAAGGAATTGTTCGACCGTCTCCGGAAATTCGCGGATCATTTCGCGGATCTGCACCTTCACCTGGACCGGGCCGTGGGCAGCTATAACCGGGCCGCCGGGTCATTCGAACGGCGTCTCATGCCGTCGGCCCGGCGGTTTTACGAAACCGGGCTCTCCCCATCTCCCGTGAACGCGCCCCTTCCGGTGGAACGGCGGCCTGCTGGAGCAATGGGGCTTAATGGGGTGACGGATAATGATGGACTGACGCATAATCTGGCGCATACGAAGGAACCGTGATGTTTGATACATTTGATCTGGATCTGGGATGGCGGATACTGGGCATTGCCGCGTGCATTTTCGGCCTGATGATCGTCGCCAGCATGTATCTGACCCGGGGCCGCTGGCTGTGGACCCTTCTCCGCCTGCGCCCCGTCAGCCCCCTGCGTCTCTTTCTGATCTGGTGGAGAGGCGGACGCCCGGATCGCTATGCTACCCACCGCATCGCCGCCATGAAAGCCGGCATTCCCCTGACACCGGCATTCCTGGAGAGAATGGCCGCCATGGACTCTCCCGCCGGGGCGGATCAGCTGATGTCGGATATCGTTCGCTCCCATAAAGCGGAGATATCTGCCGCCACCCCAGAAAATTTGATGGATTTGCGTTCCGGCGGCCTGGATACCGGGGTGCTGGTTTCTTCCGCCATTCGCATTAAACAATCCGGTCTGCCGGTGGATCTGGACCATCTGATCACCCATCAGCGGACCGGCGGCGATCCGGGAGTGATTGCCGATGCGGTCCTTACAGCCCGCAGCCATCAGATTTCTTTAGGGGTGGAACGGGCCACGGCCATCGCCAATGCCGGAAAAGATCCGGTGGCTGCGGTGTACCAGGCCATGGCCCCGGTGCGGAGGGAATTGGAGGAACCGGTATGCGCCGTCGCCAGAGACGGTATTGAGCTGCGCATCCGGGCCGGGGTCAGCCTGAAACTCAATCTGGACCGGGTGGTGGGGGGATACGGAGAGGATACAGTGCTGTCAAGGGTGCGCCAGGCCATTGTCACGGCCGTATCCGGCGCGAAACGGCATACGGATTTTCTGGAGAACCCGGGCGATCTTGTTCAGGTGATTCGCGGGGCGGGCGTGGCCAGGGATACGGCGTATCATCCGCCGGCCATTGATATTGTCGAGATCCTGCCCGGAGAAGATACCGGCGCCAGGCGCCGCGCCCGGAAAGCCCAGGACGACCTGGAGCGGGCCAGGGCCGAGCGGGAGCAGAAACTCATCGAGATTGAAGTCCGCCGAACGGAAATGAAAACCCTGCGGGAGGAAGAACGATGTGCATTCGACAGCGGCCTGGCGCGGGAGTTCGAGGAAGGAAAGATCAGCCTGGCCGAATATGACCGCCGGGCCGGGCAGGGACCAAGAGCGGGGAGGGCGGCAAATGCCGCTGAAACGGCGGCATCAGGGGAATCGGATATGGATTCCTATATGAATTCGTCCAAATACGACGGGCTGGACGGATCAATACGATAAAAGGGAATAAAACATGCCGAATAAAGGTGCTTTTATGGATCGCTGGATGTTCGCGATTAACAGGGTAACGGACACCCAGCTGAATCTGATAAAAGATGGTGAAAATTTTAAGGCCGTTCTGGATAATTACTATAACCACAACTCCCGCCAGTTTCGTTCCTGGCGTGCAATAAAGCCGTTTATCAAGCGGTGGATTTTCTTCTGGCTCCGGTCCTGGGAGAGGGCGGTCTTTGACGATCCGGTAGGGAAAAAACTTTACGAGATATTTCTGGAAGATATTTTCGGGAGAAAATCCGGGGTTCGAATTTCCGAATTAAGCAAATTGAGATTTTTAAAATTTTTGTATGAAAATCTGGAGATTCAGAAGCATCCGATCCATGCAGAACAGCATAAGCGGTATATGGGGCTTGGTCTGGGACTCAAGCTGATGAAACCGAATATATTCAGTTATATGGTTCTGTGTTTTCCTTTTGAGCTAATGAGGTTTAAGGATTTTATTAAAGAATATGTAAAAATCTCTGTGATACAGGGACGTTTTGAATTTATACTGATGCGCCTTAAACCGTATCATAATATCCTCAGCGTATATATACCGTCAGGTACCAGAGTGTTATGTGATCCGCGCGGACTTGATACGCCGATCCTTTATAAGCTTCCGCTCCGCTATACCTTAGCCATTGATTTAAGAGAGGTGCCGACCAAAAGCAGTTTGCGGACCATTACATGCCCTGTCGTTGATGATCCGAAACTTACTGCGGAACATAATGCAGCGATAGAAAAACTTGGCGATGAGCTGAAAGAAACTTTTTCCCATAAAGGATATATCGGCGGTGTCCGATTCGAGGATGGCAGAGTATTCTTCAAGGACGAAGAAATTCAAGCCTGGGGGCCGCGTCGTCAGCGATACGTACAAACAGAAGCTGAACTCAATCAGTTAAAGGCCTGCATGGCGGCCGGCGAAAAATCAGGTGTGATTGTCCGCTTTAACCTTTTGCAGCCACTGGCGGTATTGATAAATGGTTTCAGAAGGCAGAGAAAACTCTTATTAGATGATTTACCGTATATCTGTCATATTCTTGCTCTGCAAAGAAAAAATGTAATGACCGCAAAGAAGAAAAGCGATCAGAAAAAAGTAATTGAGATAATAAATGAGGTTTTTTCAGACAAGCCACCGAAAAAAGATGCGAATTTACAAAAATTTTTAGACAGGATAGAAGCTCTGCGAAGTGCGGATCCTTCAGAGGACAAGGCATGGGATTATGTCACGGAACACCTTCTTTCCGGCGGAAATAACGATCTGTCGCATGCCATCTGCTTTTCCCTGATGGCGGATACCTTTGAAATCGCATTTAATTTATGGCCGCTGCTGACGGGCAGGGAACTGACGATAAATGAAGAATCCGGAGAATATGAAGAAAGAGAGATCACAACACGATCAAAACAGGCCCTTCCCCTGATTGACTGCATAAAAGATGAGCTGGAAGACCTGCTCCGCAATGTCTTTACCCGCCATGTGGAAATATCCGCCGCAACCGGGCGCATCAGAAGCGAGCCCAAATTATCTCAGATGGTTGTGGATCACTGTCTGAATTTGCGTTCAGACCCGGAACAATTCAAGAAAAATTTAAAAAAACACCTGAATAAACATTATGAAACCCAGCGGAAATTCTTTGATGAATACCTGAAAGGCGTCCCGCCGGAATCCCTGAAAACCATCTATCAGCCGATTCTGGACGGTGGTGCATCCATCTCCGATGTGGTGGACGAGGATATTGCCGGCATCCTGGCGCTGGTTGAAGAATCCCGGCGCCGCCTGCAAAGCCTCAATACCAATTATCGCGTTCTCGATTTCATAGATCCGGAAAGTGTGGAAGTACAGATCGGGAATTTTGAATATGGTGGTGAAGGAATAGAAGAAGAAGTAAAATTCTTCCGCGAGCATGAAAAACGGCAGTTTGAATTGGCGAATGCGGAAGGCGAGCGCCGGAAAGAGGTGGAAAAAAAGCGCATCATGATCAAGGGCGGCAAGGAAATGCAGGAGATGGAGAAAAACCGCCTCAAGGTTCTGGAAGAAGTGAAGCAGGTGGAGGTGGAAACCCAGAAGCGCATCAATGATTATGAAATGGAAAAGCGTTTTGGAGAAGCCAAGCTTCTGGCCGTGGAAAATCTCCAAAAAGGCAATATAAGGGAATACGCCGCCTATACCCTGATCCAGGCTCATAATGACGGCGGTTTTGAGCTGGTGGAAAAAATTCTTGAGGATTCTCCGAATATCCTCATGTCCATCAGTCCGGAACTGTTCAAGGCCAAAAAGACGCACGCCCTCAAACTCGAACTCATCAAGGTTCTGGGAAAAGATCCCAAACAGGTCAACCCGCTCACGGCGGCGGCTTTGCTCAATATGGACCTCAAGGACGTGGCCCAGGCGGATATCCTCAAGGAATTCAATAAGTCCATCATGGATATCATGAAAAATTTCAGGGGGTTCGGATACGGAGGCCACGGGCTTATCAATGTATCCACCTCTTCGGAAGCCGACTGCGCCGAAGGCGGCAAGCGCACCGACGGCACTCCCTGCGATGAGCAGGGCGCACGGCCTGGTCAGGGGGCTGGTCAGGGTGCGGGACAAGCTCGGCGAGGAGTCCCGTTTCCGGCGCCGGCAGGGGCGTTCCCTCCTGGTCCGGACGGCAAAGATCCGTCATCGTCCGGGGGGCCACCTCCCGGTCACTGAAGCATATGGCCGGCTCTGGACCGGTGAGAAAAACAGCCCGCAAAAGCGGCGGGCCAGAATTTTACGGGGGAATATCCCATGAAAACCGCGTTGACCATCGCCGGATCCGACAGCTCCGGCGGCGCCGGCATCCAGGCGGATCTGAAAACCTTCCAGGCCCACGGCGTTTTCGGAATGAGCGCCATTACCGCCGTGACCGTGCAGAACACCCGGACCGTGAACGATGTCCAGGAGCTGCGGCCAGAGCTGGTGGACGGCCAGATCCGCTGCCTGTTTGACGATATCAAGATCCATGCCGTGAAAATCGGCATGGTCTCGTCCATTGAATTGATCCGTGCCGTTTCCGGGGCCCTGGAAGCATCCCTGGCCGCCTGTTCCGATCCGCCGCCCGTAGTGGTGGATCCGGTCATGATTTCCAAGTCCGGATATGACCTGCTCCGGCCCGATGCCCGTATTGAGCTGGTTTCCCGGCTTTTTCCCCTGGCGGCGGTGGTGACTCCGAATATCCATGAGGCCGGGGCCCTGGTCGGGGGATCCATCCGCAATGAGAAAGAAATGAAGGAGGCTGCCCGGAAAATCCTGGATCTTGGCGCCTCCGCCGTGGTGGTCAAGGGCGGGCATCTGGAAAACCGTCCGGCCGTCGATATCCTGTTTGACGGCGATTCGTTTCAAGAACTGGTATCCGAGCGTATTCCCACCCGGAATACCCATGGCACGGGCTGCACCTTTTCCTCGGCCATTGCCGCAGGCCTTGCCCTGGGCCGTCCCTTTTTCGAGGCTGTGACCGAGGCCAAAACCTATATCACCGGCGCGATCAAGCACGCCCCGGATATCGGAAAAGGCTGCGGCCCCACCCACCATTTTTTCGATCTCTACCGAAAAGCCGGGCTGGATCATAGATTCTGAGGGAATTGAATGCGCTGCCTGTTATACTCTACACCGCCTTAATCTGAACTTTTTTTAAAACGATTGAAAATTCAAAGTGAGTAAGGTCTCAACTTCATTATATGCTTTATGATTGTTACTCAAACAGTCCGCAATTGCATCTTTGAAACATGTGAATCCTTACCCATCATGAAGCCGGCGCCAGTCTTGCCGGTGTACAGCATAAAATCCGGTGTACAGGATAAAGCCGGTGTACAGCATAAAAAAAGGAATGACCCGGGAAAAATTTTCAGAAAGCACCGGCATACCACGCAGGCATATTTCAGAATAGGCCGGTCCGCTTCGGGACGCCCCCCCCAGATCCCGGGGAAGAAGCGCGGCCGGCACGCCCAGGTAATAAAAGGACGGACTTGCCCCGGAAACGGTCACAGGGCCGGGTGATTGGCCACAGAAGGAAAGCCCGGATTCTGTCAAGTCTTCTCTTGATCGGTTTTCCCTTGACGGAGACAGGCTCTTGTGGTTTATATAATAAGTTGAACTTTGAGTCTGCGTCTGCCCGACGTCCGGTCCTTCCGGCCGCCGGGCAGACTTGATTTCACTTCCCGTTCTTTGGTTTTTTATCTGTCATATCCGCATATCAGTTGTTTCAGGGAGGAAAAGAATGAAAAGAACCTATCAGCCCAGCCGGATCAAGCGGGCGAGAACCCATGGATTCCGCAAACGAATGTCCACAAAACAGGGCCGCAGAATCATCAACCGCCGCCGCGCCAGAGGCCGCAAACGCCTGGCCGCCTGAGTCCGCCGGAGCCGGCCAGCACCAGTCTTTTTAAGCACGTTGGAATCACGCTTGGCCCGGATCGAACCGACTGGCTCCTTATGGGGTTATGAAGACGCCTGCCGCCAACCCGAAACGCCGGGGCGATTTTTCGTTTCCCCGATCCGCCCGCATCCGGAAACGTCCGGAATTCATCCGGCTGATCCGTTCCGGGATTACACTGCACGGCAGGCATTTTATCATCAACGCGCTTCCTTCTGTCGGGCGTCACAGCCGGCTGGGCATTACGGTCACCAGACAGGTGGGTAATGCCGTGGTCCGCAACCGGATGAAGCGGCTGAGCCGGGAATATTTTCGCCGCTGTCGCCACGGACTAACGGAAAACTGGGATCTGAACATAGTCGTGAAAAAGTCGGCCCCTGACCTCAGCACTGCCGCCTTTTTCGATCAACTGGATTATGTGTTTCAAAAGCTGCCTCACACGTATCGGTAAAGACAGTCTGCTGGCCCTGATCCGGGCATATCAGGTTTTTATTTCCCCGTTTTTGGGGCCTTCCTGCCGGTTTACTCCCACTTGTTCCGCTTATGCCTGTATCGCGATTGAACGCCACGGTCCCGTAAAAGGGGGATGGATGAGCCTGCGGCGCATTCTGCGGTGTCACCCTTTCCATCCCGGCGGTATTGATCCGGTTCCCTGAAACACGGTTTTTATCCGCTCCCCGGAATTCGGGCCGGCCGCCGGCCCGAAGAGACACCGGCGGGGAAACCGGCGCAAAAAGGCGGACCTCATGTCTGCGGTAAACCCGTTCAGACATTATCTCAAATCGCGCCTTGCGGACGACCCGCAAGGCGCGGCATAACCCAGGAGAAGAAAACGCGAATGGAACAAACCCGACTGCTGGCAGCGATCACCCTGTCGTTTCTGGTTATTTTTCTCTGGCAATATCTCTATGTGCAGCCGGAAATGATGCCGCCGCCGGAGCCGTCCCCGACAACGGACGCATCCCCGACGGCCGGCGGCGTCCCCGCATCGCCGGCCATCCCCGAAAAAACGGCGCCGGTCCTTCCGGCCGCTGCAACCGTCTTGCCGGCGAAACACCGGGACATCAAGGTGGACACCCCGTTTTTCACGGCCCGGATTTCCGAAATCGGCGGCGCCGTCACCAGCCTGGTTCTGAAAGAATACCGGGAATCCGCCGCACCCGATTCCCCGCTCAAGGAAATTATCCATCCCGCCGCAGGCCATGGCACAGCCCTGTCCGTCTTTTCCACGGATGCGGCCATTTTTCCCAAAGCCGCATTTTTTTCCGCCGGTGATGCCCCGGATGCTCTTAATGTCAGTGAGGGCGTGCAGACGCTGACCCTCACCCATACCACCGCGACGGGGATCCGCCTGGAAAAACGCTTCGCCTTTTCCGCAGATTCTTATTTGATCCGCCTGGATCTTTCGGCCGTAAACCAGACCGGGTCTCCCGTAAGCGGCCGTTTTGCTGTATCCCTGTCCAACCCGGTTTCCGAAAACGCCGGCCGTTTCGGATTCGAGGGGCCCAGCGCCCTGATCAATAATCATCTGGAGCAGATTGACGCCGACGATATCAAAGACAAGGATACCTATACGGGACGCATCGGATGGACCGCCGTGGAAGACCAGTATTTTATCCGGGCGCTGGTGCCCAGGGACAAGGCCGAGGCCCGCATGAACCTGAAGCTGATAGAGGATAACCGGTTGGAAAACCGGTATTTTTCCCCGGAGGTCGCCATTGCTCCCGGGAAATCCGCATCCGCTTCTTTTGACCTGTTCTTCGGTCCCAAATACCTTAAACTGCTCAAATCATTCGATGACGGACTGGACCAGGTGGTCAATTTCGGGTTTTTTGATTTTCTGGCCAAACCCTGCCTCTGGCTCATGAACCTGATTTACGGCATTATTCCCAATTACGGCGTGGCCATCATCATTCTGACGCTGATCATCAAAATCGCGCTGTGGCCCCTGGGCAATAAAAGTTATCAGTCCATGAACCAGATGAAAAAACTTCAGCCGCTCATGGCCGAGATCCGGGAAAAATACAAGAATAATAAAACCAAAATGCACGAAGAGACCATGAATCTCTATCGCACATACAAGGTGAATCCCATGGGCGGCTGTCTGCCCATGGCCCTTCAGATCCCGGTGTTTTTTGCCTTGTACCGGATGCTCTACCAGGCCATTGAGCTGCGGCACGCCCCCTTTTTCGGCTGGATCACAGACCTTTCCGCGCCGGATCGCCTTTTTGATTTCGGCACCCCCATTCCCTTCATGCATCCGCCCTACGGTATTCCGGTTCTGACCATTATCATGGGGGCCACCATGTTTCTGCAGCAGAAGATGTCACCCCCGCCGGGAGATCCTGCCCAGGCCAGGATCATGATGTTCATGCCCGTTATGTTCACCTTCATTTTTATCAATTTCTCATCCGGTCTGGTACTTTACTGGTTGGTCAATAATATCCTTTCCATCGGACAGCAGTATTATATCGGGAAAAAAAGTACCTGATCACGCGAAGGAGCAAGCATGTCGACCCGTATGGAATTTGAAGCCAAAGCTGTGGACAAGGCAGTGCAGAAAGCCTCCGAGGCGCTGCATATTCCCGTGGACAGGCTTCAGTATAATGTCGTGTCTTACGGCTCATCCGGTATCTTCGGGCTGGTGGGCGTCAAAAAAGCCCGGATTTCGGTAAACGTGCCGGATAATAACGCTGGTTCGCAAAACAGGGAATCGGACCCCGCCAGTTCTGATAATGTGATGGACCTTGTGAACGAGGCCTTTGGCGATTCCCGGAAAAGCAGCGGTGCTTCCCAGGATCGCCGGAAGAATGTCGGGCGGAACCGGGATCAGCGGAAGCAGGAGCCGCGCCGCAAGCCGGCGAATATGTCAGGGGAAGAACCGCCCGCCGCCGAGGCGGATTCACCGGTTTTTGAGGAAGAGGGGCCCCCGCCCTTTGGTCGTCATCCGGAGCCGGCGGTGGTGTTCACCGAAGAAATGATTGAGACCGGCCGCGCGGCCCTGGAAAAAATTATCACGGCCGTGACCGAAGAGGCCGAAATTTCCGTGGAAGTAAAACCGGACAAGATCTGTTATAATGTCACCGGCGGCAGTTCCGGCGTTCTTATCGGAAAAAAGGGGCAGACCCTTGAGGCCATCCAGTATCTGGTGGATAAAATTGTCAATAAAAAAAGTGAGCAGCGTATTCGCATCCAGGTCGATGTGGAGGGATATCTGGACAACCGCAAGGCCGGTTTGCGCAGCCTGGCCCGCAAACTGGCGGACAAGACCGCCGCGACCGGACGTCCTGCTTCCATGGGACAAATGAATGCCCATGACCGCCGCATCGTTCATCTGGCGCTCAAGGATATTCCCGGCATCCGCACCCAGAGCATTGGCGACGGTTTTTATCGCAAACTGATTATTTTCCCGAAAAAAAGAACCCGGTAGACCGGCGTTCACCGACATTCCAGGACCGTCATAAAGGCAAGCGGCTTCGGCCCCTTGCCTTTTCTCTGTCCGGCGCTGCCGAAGTCCGGGGATTTTGATCAAAATTTATCCATGACCATCACCGGGAATTATCATCCGCCATGAGGACGACACCGACCACCATCGCCGCCATTGCAACGCCGCCCGGATCTGGCGGCATCGGCATTATCCGGATTTCCGGCCCGAACGCCCTGGCCGCATGCCTTGCCGTGTTTCGCCGCCACCTGGAATCCACTCCCGGAAATGATGGGCGGACATCCGTTTTTTCCCCTGCCTCGCATCGGCTGTACCATGGTTTTGCCGTTTCCCCGAAAACCGGTCTTTTGCTGGACGAAGTCCTGTTCTGTTATATGCGCGCACCCCGGAGCTATACACGCGAAGATGTGGCGGAAATCCACTGTCACGGCGGACCTGCTGCACTTCACCAGGTTCTGGAAGCGGTGCTGGCCGCCGGGGCCGCGCCGGCGGATCCAGGGGAATTTACCCGCCGGGCCTTTTTAAACGGCCGGATCGACCTGCCCCGGGCCGAAGCGGTGATTGATATTATCCAGGCAGACCATGACGCCTTTTTAAACGCAGCGGCGGATCAGCTCCGGGGCGGTCTGAGTCATGAGGTGGCGGAGATCCGGCAGCGTCTTCTGGGGATAAAAGCCGAAGCAGAGGCCCGGATCGACTTTCCCGATGATATGGATGAGGCGCAATGGGCTGCGGCAGATATCCATAAGGATCTGATCGTCCCCATTGAAGCCCTGATCCGGGATCACGAAGAGCGCCGCCTGATTCGGGACGGCGTCCGCGTCGCCATTATCGGCATGCCCAATGTGGGAAAATCCAGTATCATGAACCGGCTTCTGCGCCAGGAACGGTCTATCGTGACGCCTGTTCCCGGCACCACCAGGGATGTCGTGGACGGAGAATTCCGCGCCCGGGGACTGATACTGCGCGTCAGCGACACCGCCGGGATCCGGGACACGGAAGACCCGGTGGAGAAAATCGGCGTGGAACGCTCCCGCCAAGCGGCCATGGACGCCGATATTCTCCTGGTGGTGACCGATGCCGGTGATCCGTCCTCCCTGTCCATCTGTTCGGAATTGTCCAGCGATCTTCATGAGAGGCAGACAGGCGCATCTTCCCGGAAACCCCGGATTGTCTGGGCCCATAATAAATCAGACCTGCCGTCGGCCGCCACGCCCGCCCATCCGGATTTTCAGCCTCCCGACGCATCGCCTGTTTTTGTTTCCGCGAAAACAGGGGACGGCATGGACGCATTATCTGCTGCATTGACCGACGCCGCACCATCCGTCAATCCGGGTTCCGGGCACCGCGCCATCCCCAATCTGCGCCATGCCCGGTGCCTGCGCACGGCGCGGAATGCGCTTCTTCGTTTCCGGGATGGCGAAGCCGGCGGCATTCCGCCCGATATACTGATGATTGATTTACGGGAAGCGGATGACGCCCTTGCCTCCCTGCTTGGCATATCGGTTGCGGATGATGTATTGGATCATATTTTCAGTCGATTCTGCATCGGGAAATAATGTTCCACGTGGAACATTGGATTCCACCTGATTTTGATTTTTCCGGCCGCGTCACAAGATCCGGGTGCGGAAAACATATTTCCAAAGGAACAAAGCAAAAGAGAGGCCGTCATGAAAGAAGAATTCACGCAATTTATACAAAAATATGAGGATCTGGCGGCGACCGTTGATCAGGTCTTTGAAAAGGTCCGCTCTCAATATCAGCGGGAAGTGGTCTGTAAAAACGGTTGTTCGGACTGCTGTCACGCCCTGTTTGACCTGACGCTGATTGAGGCGATCTATATCAATATGAAATTCAGGGAAAAATTCCAGGAAGAGCCGGAGCGAAGGGAAGAAATCCTGGAGCTGGCCAATAAGGCGGATCGTCTGGCATACAAAATTAAAAAGGATGCCATGAAATCCGTGGTCCGGGGACGGCCCGAAGGGGAGGTGCTCGAAGATCTGGCGGCCAAAAAAATCAGGTGCCCCCTCCTGGAGGCGGATGAGACCTGTCTCCTGTATCAGGACCGCCCCATTACATGCCGCCTGTATGGAATCCCCACCGCCATCGGCGGAAAAGGGCATACCTGCGGGCTGTCCGGATTTGAAAAGGGGCAGCCGTATCCAACGGTGAATGTGGATGCCATCCACCAGAAACTGATCCATATTTCGGCGGAACTGACACAGTCGATCGGCAGCCGCCACGCCAGACTGCCGGAAGTTCTCGTCCCTTTGTCCATGGCCTTGCTGACCGAGTATGATGAAGAATATCTGGGCGTCAGGGATCCCGCGGCGGATGATGCAGAAAAAAAAGAAGGGAGAGAGGGATGAAGACGACGCCCGTCAGCAAGGAAGAAATGGAGTCCCGCAAAAAGGCGATGTATGACGCCATGTCCAAACGCCAGCAGAAATATATCAATAAAATCGGGTATGAAAAATGGGATCCCTTTGAGGGGCCCAAGGATCCCGTTGATATCCGCCGGGACGCCACCAGAAGAACATCGGCCCAGCTTTTCCGGGAATTTTTATATACCAGGGGCCTGAACACGTATTCCAATGCCTATGGCGCGGGTGTCATGGATATCTGCCTCGGGCTCATGAACGATGATGATCGTTATAAGGGGATGTTTGAATTTTCCTGCTGGTATTATGATCTGCTGAAAAAAGAGTCGGGCGAAGACGGGGGATAAAAAACGCATAAAACCAGCGGCAAAAAAGGCATGGTCTGGTATAGGGAGGAGGGCGATCGCCTCTCTGTGGCCAAATCAGGAAGTCGCCTTGTAAAGGCGCATGGATAGCTGGCTTGCAGCGGCTGGTTTGCAGCGGCTGGCTTGCAGCTGACGCATCTGTCTCCGCATGATGTGACGAGAAGCTGCGCAGAAGACGGAGGCCGGATTCAGAACGACCACCAGTTTTCCGGTCTCCGCCTTTCCCGCGCCTTTTGTATGGCCTGAAGCCGGGGATGAAAGATTTCAAACCGGGGATCGGATAAAAAGGCGCGGATTTCAGAAATACCGGATGCCGGTGTCTCCATCAGGGCCGTCAGCCGGGCCAGGGCTTTGGCCGGCAGTTCCGATATGCGGACGGGCATGGCCTGGCGGCGGCCAGGACGGTCGGCGCCAAGGAAAATGGACCGCAATTTTGATCCCCCGGCCGGAACGGGTATCCAGTACCTGCCGGATGCGGCTGCGGTCCGCACTTCGAGTAAAACGGCGCGATCCGTTTTGCCGCGGTTCTGCACCCGGCAATCTAAAATATACCCTGGGGAGGCGTCCGGATGCGCCCCGTCTTCCCCGAAACGGATGCGGGTATCCAGGCGGAAATCTGCGGCGTCCAGGGCCGCCCGCGCCAGCAGATCAGCGGAAACAAGGGACGGCCACCGCCAGGCGCGCTGAGACAGGGCCGCCATCCGCTCCGGGGTCCAGTGGATGTCCTCCGGGTGCGGATCTGCGATAAACCGGCGGAAACCCTCGGGATTCCGGTAGCGCAGATTCATGCTGAAACCAAAATTGCGGTGAAACCCCATGATCCGGTCTTCATGAAAAAGAATGCGTTCGGCCCCGGCAAAAATCCGGAACAAGGGGATCAGTTCAGACAGGGTGAAGATATCAATTCCCCTGCCGCCGGAATAGGCCGCCGCCACTGCCGGCGCATCGGAAGTTCCGGGAAACAGGGTGCGGGATACGGCCATATCCGATACCGGATGCGGCAAAAGATATTTCCGGGAGCGGCCGGCGCGGGGACCGGCAAACGGCGTGCGGATCAACTCCTGGTCCCTGGTTTCGATCATATACTGTTCAAAGAAAAATATCCGGCCGCCGGGCAGCCTGCGGCGAATGGACCGGGCCGGGCCGGAAGGGCCGCCGGGCCAGTGGTACACGGCGGATTCTGACGCGGCGTACAGCCGGGAATTATACAGATGGAGAGAATGGAAGCAGGGAAGGCGGTTGAAAAGATCCCACCGGCCGGCCGCCGGTGCGCCGGGAACAGCATAATACCGGGGAGAATCAGGATCGTCAGTGGAAAATTCGGCCACAACGCCCCCGCAGGCGCCGGTAAAAAGACGCTGATTGTCCACCAGCACACTATGGATATAATGCCCCCCGGGGAGAACGAATTTCTGCACAGCGCCGGAATCCGGATGCCAGAGGACCGCAAGATCGGAATCCCGATCTGAACCCGCAAGCCAGACGCGCCCATCATCCCGGGAAGCGGCGAGCGCCCACCGGCCCTTGAGTTCCGCCGGAAAAACAAGGGGGGGAAGGGCCGCCAGGTTTTGCGGAGAAACACCGCGCAGCACACCGGCGGAACCGGAACCGACGCCGGAAAAATAATACAGCCCGCCCTCCAAAAAAACCGGGCACGCCGATACAGGATATGCCAGCGGCGTCAGCGCCGGCTTGCCGGAATTCGCCTGCAGCAGATCATCCAGCAGTTCCCAGAGATCAAGATTGACGTAATCCGCGAAATTCAGGTCAAACGGGGTCAAGATGCCGCGCGAAATGGCCCGCTGGACCTGTTCCCGCCGCCGGACGCCGTCATCCGGCATGGCAGGGCAGGAAATACAGACGATAAAAAAGAGAAACGGAAGGCCGCATCGCCAGGAACGGCGGGAAAAAAAATGGAGGGAAGCGGGCATCAGGGGGTTTCCAGGATCAGGGATTTATATATGGCGCGGGCTTCGTCCACCAGTTCGGCGGCCTGTGGATGATCGGCGTAATTCAGAATAAATGCCTCCAGATGCGCGGGTTTTGGTTTCTTTTTGACCACCGCAAACTCCATCCGGATGCGGGAAAACGCCGGGTCCGGCGGGGCCGTGCGCAGGAGAGGGGCTGCCGGGGATCTGATCGCGGAAATCCCGGCTCCTTCCACAGCCGGCCGCAGGTGTTCCGGCTTTTTCGTCCGGCTTTTTTTCCGGAATGGACGGAGGCTGGAAGCGTCGCCGGCCGGCGGGACGGCCCTGCCGGGAAGGGGGCGCTGTTTCAGTGACCGGGGCGATTTCAGGGGCCGCGGAGAAAAAACAGGCGTCAGATGATCCATATGCATCCATCCCGTTCCGGTGAACCCCCATTTTCCATCCCGGGAAAAAATCCGGATTTTCGCACCGCGGACCAGTTTTCCCATTACCGGATAATCCATTCCCGGGCCCTTGCGGATGCGCAGGGACGAGGCGGTGACGCTAAACTGCCGGGCGGACGGCGTGCGCCGGGACGCGGCGGCTTCGGTGACAGACGCCTCTTTTGCGCGGCCCGCCGCCGGACCATCCGAGACGGCGCAGCCTCCCAGGAAAAGAAGAAAGGCCATTCCAATTGCGGGGCCGGCCGCAGGACCGGTGATGAATCCGGCGGCAGGCCAGAGGCAGCGACTCGATTTCATGGGAAACATCCTTTTCGCGGGGCCGTCCGGCGGCCGTGACGGGAAAGAATTCACAAGACGCCTCTACTGCATAGCGGATTCAAAATCGGCCTGTCAACCGAATCCGGAACGGGAACAGCGGTTTGCCGCCTTTACAAAGCCGGGGCAACATGCAATACCGGCGGAGACAATGCCCTGCTTTTCCCTGAAGTCTGCTTCTTTCGGAGTTTTTTCTCATGCTTGCCGAATTGTCCATCCGTGATTTTGCCATTATTGACGACCTGATCATCCCCTTTGAACCGGGCCTGACCATCATGAGCGGGGAAACCGGGGCCGGAAAATCCATTATCATCAACGCCGTAAACCTGCTTCTGGGCGCACGGGCTTCATCGGATTTCATCCGCGCCGGGGCCGATGCCGCCGAGCTGGCGGCCCGGTTCCATATCCCGGAAGACAGCCGGGAGGCCGCCATAATGCGAAGCCAGGGCATGGACCCGGCGGAAGGCCTCATGATCCGGCGGATCATCCGGCGGAGCAGCCGCCATCAGATCTATATCAACGACCGCCCGGCCACGGCCGCCCTGCTCACGGATCTGACCGCAGGCCTGGCATCCATCTCCGGCCAGCACGCCCACCAGGGGCTGCTGGAAGAATCGTGTCATCTGGACCTTCTGGACCAGGTGGGCGGTCTTTTGCCCCTGCGGGAAGAAACCGCCGCCGCCTTTGGCGAACTGATGCCGCTCTTGTCCCGCCTGCGGGATCTGAACCGCCGCCAGGCGCATATGGAAGAACGCCGGGAATTATTATCCTTTCAGAAAAATGAGATTCAGGCGGCGGAAATTTCTCCAGAGGAAGATACGCGGCTGGAAGCCGAATTAAAGCGCCTGAAAAACGCGGAGGAGCTGCGCCGGGCCTCCGGAAACGCGGTCCGGGAATTATACAGCGCGGACAGCGCCGTAACGGAACGGGTGACGGCCCTGCAAAAAGATCTGGAAAAAGCGGCCCGCCTGGATGAAGCCCTGTCGTCACCGGCCGGGGCCCTGTCGGATATTCTTTTTCGCCTGGAAGATGTGGTGGATTTTCTTCGCACCTATGCCGCCCGCATCGAAACAGATGAGCGGCGCATGGACCGCGTATCCGAACGGCTTCATGAACTGGGCCTGCTCAGGAAAAAATACGGCGGGGATCTGCCGGCGGTCCAGGAATATCTGGAGCGCATCACCGGCGAACTGGAAGAAATCGGCAGCCTGGGAGAGCGCATCCGGGAAACCGAAGCCGAAATCCGGACGGTCCACGGACGTCTGGTGGACCTGGCCCGCCGCCTTTCGCGGAAACGGGCCGCCGCCGCCGCATCCATGTCCCGCCGGGTGGAAAAAGAACTGGCGGATCTGAATATGGCGGGCACCCGGTTTTCCGTGTCCCTGTCCCCCGTCCCCGCGCCGGCCGGGGCGGATCTCTGGGTCCGGGACGGGGAGTTCCTGCTCCAGGAAACCGGGCGTGATACCGCCCGGTTTCTCATGGCGCCCAATCGGGGCGAGGATCTGAAGCCCCTGTCCCGGATCGCTTCGGGCGGTGAACTTTCCCGTGTGGTGCTGGCCCTGAAGGCCATGCTGGCCGGCATTGACGGCGTGGGCGTCGTGGTGTTCGACGAAGTGGACGCGGGCATTGGCGGAGCCGCCGCCGAAACCGTGGGCCGCAAGATCGCAGCACTTTCCCGCCATCACCAGGTGATCTGCATCACCCACCTGCCCCAGATCGCCCGGTTTGCGGATCATCACCTGCGCATTGAGAAATCCGCTTTTAACGGCCGCACCCGCACCCGGATCCATCCCGTGACCGGAGACGCCCGTGTCCGGGAAATCGCCCGGATGCTCAGCGGCGAAACCCTGACCAAGGCCACGCTGGCCCATGCGTCAGAATTGCTGAACATTCCCTGCGATACACCCCACAGAAAGGAGCGCAAAATGCCCGCACCGGAATTTATCATCCGCAT
>PDWI01001619.1_pt1 | contig 35175 bp, 23 predicted proteins | sample 1430891 | NCBI WGS metagenome assembly PDWI01 (sample SAMN01162508, study PRJNA174530) | Oral metagenome, whole genome shotgun sequencing project. | biome: Marine environment; feature: Marine mammal; material: Swab sample of the gingival sulcus; isolation source: swab sample of gingival sulcus... | reverse complement strand
TAAAAAACATAATGCTCCAAAATAGCTTTGAGTTAAGAATACAAATACTGAAGCAATAAAATTAAAAAACTTATCTGAAAAATTAGTTAGTATGCTTTTCATCTTTACTTTCTAAGGATTTTATAGTTTCATTTTGTATTTCATTTAATCCTTTATTAACGCCAGCATCAATAATCTTAAACCACAATACTACTTAGTATAATTTCTAGCACCAAAAATAGAGCTACCAACACGTACCATTGTGCTACCCTGCTCTATTGCTATATTGTAGTCGCCCGACATTCCCATTGATAATTCTTTAAAATCATCATCGTTTTTAAAGTATGTAGTTTTTAATTGCTGAAATATTTGGTTCAAATTTTCAAATTCAGATTGTATTTGGTTTTTATTGTCGGTAAATGTAGCCATACCCATAACCCCACAGATTTTAACATTGCTTAATTCGGTAAATTCCTTACTTTCTAATATCTGCTTTGCCTCAGTTATATTTAAGCCAAATTTGGTATCTTCTTGGGCTATATGGAATTGTAGCAAACAATTTATTGTGCGGTTATGTTTTTTTGCTTCGTTATTTATTACTGTAAGTAGTTTTAAGCTATCAACGGCATGTATAAGGCTTACAAATGGAGCAAAATACTTAACCTGTTTGCTCTGCGGATGCCCTATAAAATGCCATTCAATATCTTTTGGTAATTCCTCATATTTTTGTTTTAGTTCCTGCGGACGATTCTCGCCAAATACACGTTGCCCACAGTTATAAGCTTCTATAATATCGGCAGTTGGTTTGGTTTTAGATACAGCTATAAGTTTTACATTACTAGGAATTTGCTGTTTTACATTTTCAAGGTTCTGTGCTATCGACATTTATCCGTGTTTTAAATTCTTATTCCTAAAACAATAATATCATCAATCTGTTCAGTTTCACCTCTCCATTCTAATATCTCTTTATCAAGCAATTCGCGTTGTTCTGCCATAGGCTTATCTTGTATGCTTAACAGGAATGCTTTAAAGCGTTTTGTTGAGTATTTTTTACCTGAATCGCCACCAAATTGGTCAGGGAAACCATCAGAGAATACATAAAGGGTATCGCCTTTTTGTAACTCGATATCGGTTTGAGCAAAATCTTTTTCTTTAATATATATAGCAATAGGATTACGTGTAGCTTTAGTCTCTAACAATTCGCCATTGCGATATAAATAAAGTGGATTGTATGCTCCTGAAAACTGAGCTTTCATATTCTTTAAATCAAGCACTAATAAGCCCATGTCCATACCGTCCTTGCTCGAACTGGCTTCGTTAGTTTGTCCTAAGGTTACTTTTACCTTGTTACGTAGCTCGTTAAGTATGTCGCCCGAGTTAAGTATATTTCGTTGTTTAACAATCTCGTTTAGGAATGATACACCTAACATACTCATAAATGCCCCTGGTACTCCGTGTCCTGTACAGTCGGCCGCAGTAACCACAACAAGGTCATCTTTTTCACCCATCCACCAGAAGTCGCCACTAACAATATCACGTGGTTTCCATAGTAGGAAGTAATCTTTTAATAATCGTTGAGCATCGTCCTCTGACGGAACTATTGCTCGTTGTATGCGTTCAGCATAATGGATACTTGCGGTAATTTCTTCTTTTTGTTTTAGTATCTCTTCCTTTTGGTCTTGTAACTTAACGTTTTGCTCACGTATTTCCGATGTTCTTTCTTCTACAATTTGCTCTAATCGTACTTTTTCTTGAGCTAAACGACGTGTATATAATTTAAGTGTTACATACATTAATAAGGCAAATAGTATTGCATAAATAATAAATGCTACAATGGTTCTCCAAAATGGTGGAGATATTGTAAAATGATATTCAGCAATAGAACTTTCTTCGCCAAAAACATTTCGTGCTTTTACTTTAAAAGTATATTCGCCCTCGGTTAAGTTGGTAAATACAGCTTTAGTTTCTTTCGTCCATTTACGCCAATGAGGGTCGTTACCTTCAAGTATATACGAGTATTCGGTTTCTTTTTCCTTAATAAACCAAGGTGCTGCAAATATAAATGATATGTCGTTATACTTATATGTAAGATTAGGTATGTTTGCGTCATCTTGTTTTGTTGATACTGAAATAACACTATCCTCATTCATTACATAGTGTGTGCCATTAAATATAGTTGAATCTAAACCGATTATTACTTTTCTTATTAAAGTATTGTATTGGGTCTTTTTATTATTCTTGTAATTATTGTCAAAAGAATATAATCCACTTGCACTACCTAACCATACTATGCCATTTTCTTGCGAATAAACATCGTCAAATTGTTCCTTTGGCAAACGACTAAATACCGATTTATCTTCGATATACTGACCTTTTTTAGTTTTCTTATAACGAACAACCCAGCGGTCGGTTACATTATGGGCACTAAACCATACGTTACCCCAAATATCTTCTTTTATTAAATATGTTGATGAATTAAAATTAGCAAAACGTGTATCTTTAATAAATTTATCTGTTTTTTTATCATATATATATAAACCATTTTTTGTTCCTATGGTAATTTTATTATCAATTACAGAGATAAATAGTTTACTAATTTCAGGTAAACCTTGTTCCGTACCATAAAAAATAACACTATCCGATTTTCCTTTAGGACTTTTAACTAAGCCATGAATAAAGGTACTAAACCATACGTTTCCTTCTTTATCTTCACATATTTGCCTAATATCGTTATTGTTAAGAGGATATGTTTTGTGTCTTTTCCATTGTTTTCCGTCGTAAATTATTGAAAAAACTCCATCAGCTAAACCTACAAATATTTCATCTTTATTGAATTTACTTCTATAAAGTTTTTCGATATAGTTATTACCTTGTCTATCTTCATCAACAAAAGTTTGTTTATCAATAAAATTAACATTTAATGATTTATCTATACTATATAATCCTTTTATTGTTCCTACAAGTAATTGTTTTTTACCATTTTTCTCGTAAGGTAATAAGGAATTTACTTGTATATCGATACCTTTTATTTTAAGGAATTTAGGGGTTTTGTGTTGCTCTAACTTCATATAGTAAACCCCTACAGGAGTAGATAAAAATAATTTATTATTAAATTCGCATATTGTATTTATATACCCTTGAATGCCATATCTATCATCAAAATATCTAAACGGACTACTTTGTTCAATTTTGGCTAAACCATCATTTTGCGATATCCAAACCAAACCATTGTCATCTTTATATATTGAAGTGATTGTTTCATTACGTAATCCTACAGCTTTATCATAATAATTAATTATTTTACCTTTATTATTTAAGAATAAAAGTCCACCATATATTGTGCCTACACATAAATGTGTTGAGTCATATACGCACGACTGGTATAAAAAATTATCTGAACAAAATTGCTTAAGATAATTATTTTTAAATGCAGGTTTATTAATATTATTTTTTTTATCGTAATAAAAGAATCCATCTGGATGGTCGGTACCTAAAAGTATTTTATCTTGAAATTTATTCATTGTATAGATACCTTTATTAATATAATATTCTGTTTTAGGTATAAATACTAATGATGTGTCTTTTAGTTTATATATACCTTCAGATATTGATGGCACATATAATTCATCATCAATTAAAAATGAGAAAACGCCTCCGCCTTTTAGCTCTTTTACTTGTACAGTATTATTACTATAAAAGAAGATATAATGTTGTGAGCAAAAATAAACACCCTTACTTGATGAGTATGTTTTCCATACATCGGCAAATTGTATTGAGCTATCAATAAGGTTTAATAATGATTGATAATACTTCTTCCCTGTTTTATCTATGGCTAAGTATCCGAAATCGCCTACTGCACCCACATATACTATCCCATTAGTATCTACTGCTAACGAACGAACTATCGAACCATTTAATATAGGTATTTGTTGCCATTTTACACCATCATATTCTAATACTCCGTTATCGTTATTTCCGAAGTACATAACTCCCCTATTATCCTGAGCCACCGCCCAATTCTGTTCGGCTCCTTTATATACTTTGGCTGAATAGTTGGTATAAAAAGGCACTCCTCGTTTATTAACTTGAGCTATAACCGTATTATTAGTAATAGTAAATAATAATAGTGATAGTAAAATAACTATGTTGTTTTTTGAGACTATATTCATTTTTTACTTATCAGTTAGTTAGTTTGTTTTTATTCTGTAACCTACAAAAGTAATAATTTTTACGATTAATAAACTATTTTATCGACTTAAACAATATATTACGTGCTTCGGAGCCTGTATTTACTATTAAATCAAGTATTGATAAATTACTAATAAATCCGTTACGTTGCTCAAAGCCTTGTATATATTGCTCTTGGCAAAAATATTTATCCTCGGCATTTTTTGATGCTTTAGGATGTATTGTGTTACGATAATCATCGCACGATGGTTTTAATTCAAAATCATCGGACAATTTAACATCTTTATTATCAATACTTAACCACTCGCAACAAACTTCAAAAATTTGTCTGTTTAGGTCTAATAAATATTTATACTTTGTATTATATATTGGTATAATATCGTCTAAAAGGTACTCAAAAAATGGCGATGACCGATATGCCGATTCTATCGTTTTAAAATGATTATTTTGCCAAGGCATATCGTATGAAATCTGCAAATCTTTTACCAACACATTTTTTGTTGTGCCTTTTTTTATGGGAACGTTTAATGTCTGTACTCCGTTTACTCCATAAATATTACACCTATTCCGATAACTTTGTTTGGGGTATGTTTCGTATTGTTCAATTATTACATTTTTGTATAAAATGAATTTTGTAAAATACTGTATATTACCCCAATAAGCTGTCGATAATAAACATGTTGATAACTGATTATTCATTTCTTGTATAATCGAGAAACTTTAATGCATCTTCAACATCTAATACTTGCACAAAATTAGCACCCCTACTTTGTCCGAAGCTTCCTGCTAAAAATACCACTTTTCCTTTTCTATCAAGCAATCCTTTTTCAACTAATTGCTGTGTGCTCGACTGCAAAAACTCATCGGTATTTTTTGTTGGCTCAATACCATGTGCATACACTCCATACGACAAAGCTAATTCACGCATTGTACGTGGTAGGTAGCTCATTGCATAAACAGGCACTGAACCACGGTAACCAGATAAGTTACGTACTGTTCGCCCTGTTGTTGTATCCGATATTATTGCATCTACTTTCATTCGTACCGATGCTTTTACTGCTGCTTTGCTTAAATACGATGATACCTCATCGGTTAATACAGTATAACCAACATCTAAGAACCTATCTTTTTCACTTTCTACCTGTAAGGCTATCCTAGTCATCATCTTTACCGATTCAACAGGATATTTACCATAAGCCGTTTCACCACTTAGCATTATTGCATCTGTTCCGTCTAATATGGCTGTTGCTATATCCGACACCTCTGCCCTTGTTGGACGTGGGTTACGTATCATTGAATGTAGCATCTGTGTTGCAACAATTACAGGCTTACGCTTTTTGGCACATTTATGTATCAAACGTTTTTGTATGATTGGAATTTTCTCGCGAGGTAGCTCTATAGCTAAGTCGCCACGTGCTATCATTATCCCGTAAGCATGTTCTAATATATCATCAATATTATCTATACCATCTTGATTTTCAATTTTAGCTATTATTTTCATATCAGAGTTGTATTGGTCTAATATTTCTTGTATGGCTAAAACATCTTCTTTATTACGTACAAATGAGTGTGCTATAAAATCCAAATTGTTATCTATTGCAAACTTTACGTAATCTTTATCCTTTTGGCTTAACGATGGTAGTTTGATATGTACCGATGGTATATTTACACTCTTTTTACCCTCAATAAGTCCTGTGTTTTGTACTGTACAAATTAGATAATCGTCTTTTTTGTCAGTTACTATTAGTTCCATATCGCCATCATCTATTAGCACTTTACTGCCAACAGGAATATCTTTTGCGAAATCGGGGTACGACACGCAAACCATATCTCTGGTTGTTAATTGTTTAGGTGCACCCTTCATTTTAACAACGTCCCCTGCTTTTACACTTATCTCCTCTTCTGATGGCGTTGTACGTATTTCAGGACCTTTGGTATCCACTAATATTGCTATCTTATCAGATACCTGACGCACTGTATTTATTACTTTTGTAGCTCCTTCATAATCTTGATGTGCAGTGTTTAATCTTACTGCATTTATCCCTTCATTATATAAGGTTCTGATAAAATCGACATCGCACATTTTATCTGATATTGTTGCTACTATTTTTGTTAATTTTTTCATTTACTAATGTATTGTTAATATTTGTTGTTTTTATTTAAGATGTAAATAACATCTCTGTTTTAATTAAACAAATGATTGCTTTTTATGTTTTTAATATTTAGATTAAAAAACTTCCTTATACATTCCCCCTATTACTTGTAATATGGTAGCTTCAGGAAAATCATTTTTTATTTCTTTTAATTTTATTCGTGCTTTTTCTATCTTTTTGAATCTTCCGTAAGTATAAACATACACGCCTTGTATAGAGTTCTCTTCTATATTTCGGTAATTATTAAAGTTTTCAGGCTTTATAAGTATGCTTTTATTCGACGATTTTACACGTATCGTATAAATTACTTTTCCTTTTTTCTTATTTACCATTGAACTGTCGGTTAGGTAAATGCTTTTTCCGAAATCAAATGCTGAAAAACGAACGTAGCGTTTGGGGTTTTCTCGTAAATCCTCAAGTACCCTATTCAAATTATATGTTAGGTCTTGCAGGTTATTATAAAGATTTTCATCGTTTACTAATTTACCTATGTTGCCCTCTCCTTTTTCTATCTGTTCGCCAACAAAACTTAGACTATGGGCTATTTCGCCTACATTTGCCACCAATTGGGTTATATTAGCTTTTGATACTGAATCGGTTATATTGTCAATATTTTGTAATAAGGACTGAATATGGTCATTATTCTTTTCAAGATTATTGCTTATTGACTCTATATTAAGTATTATATTATCTATCTTACTTTTACCGCCTAACATTATAGAATCAATTTTTGAGGTTGAACGCTCTAAATTCTTAAATGTTTTGCGGATACTAAGTATAGAAGCCTCAATATTAACTTGACTTTTTTCATTTAATACATTTGATACTATGGCTATTAAATCCTCAAATTCCTTCATTAAATCGTGAGCTTTATTTTTTAATGGTAGCATTTCAACGCTAACCATATCAGCTAAGCTCCCCTCAAAGTCAGCAAATAAAGTATCGCCATTTTGCTGAAATTCCTTTTCCTTACCATAAATAAGACTTATAGATTTTGTTCCCATTAGGTCGCTACTAAAAATACGAGCAGTTGTTTGTTTGGGTAGTTTGTATTTTTTCTCAACTGCTAACTCAACAACTAATCTGCCCGACATATCGTCAGCAAATTTTATATCGGAAACCTGACCTATTTTAAAACCATTTACTACTATGTTATTTGATACTGCTAAACCGTCAATTTTGTCGTACACAGCATAGTAATAGTTCTGGTTACCCCAAATACCTCTGCCTTTCAGAAAATTAATTCCAAAATACAAAATTGATACTATAACTAAGACTATAATACCTGTTTTAAGGTAAATTGATGTGATTCTCTTCATCTTATTTACAATTTGCGACTATCTCTGAGGAGTTATTATGCGTCTTCATAATCATCTCAGACATTGTCTATTTTATTTAGTTTAATATCTATGACTCTGTTGAGAAATGGGACAATATTTAATCATGCTAGTATGCGTCTCCATAATTATCTCAGACATAGTCTGTTATTTTTTTAATGCTTGTTTTAACGATATTTTTTTATTGTTACGAAAAGCAACTATAAAAGCATCAGGAAATTTCTCCTTTATCTCTTTTTGTTTATTCTTAGCATCTTTTAGCTTTGTGTATTTTCCAATAGTATATTTATACATATTATTTTGCTTGTACGAATAAACATTGGCAAATCCAGCTAATTTCTCTTTAGTATTTATAGGTTTTGATGCTGTAAGGACTTGAACCCTAAAAACAACCTCATCTGCCGACGATTGCTTTGTGTTCTGTTTAGCTTTAGCCTTATCTTCTTTCTTTTTTTCGGCTAACATTTCCTTATCAATATCGCTAAAATATTTTTTTATTGAACGATAAATTGACGATGCTAAATACGATTGCCCGTTCTCCGATAACAAATATTGTTCCTCTTTAGGATTTGACACAAACCCTGTTTCAACCAATATACTCGGCATTGTTGTTTTCCAAAGTACTAAGAACCCAGCTTGTTTTACTCCTCGGTCGTATCGCTTGGCTTTATGTTTAAATTCCTTTTGTATATAAGCTGCTAACGATAACGATTGCTCTAAAAAAGCATTCTGCATCAAGCTAAAAATTATATACGATTCTGCTGAATTAGGGTCAAAACCCTCATATTTAGTTTCGTAATTATCCTCATATACAATTACAGCATTCTCAGCTTTTGCAACCTCCAAGTTACCTTTTGTTTTATGCAAACCCATAACAAATGTTTCCGTTCCGTAAGCTTTTTTATTTACTGTTGAGTTAGCATGTATTGAAACAAATAAATCGGCATTATTCTTGTTAGCAATATTTGCTCGTTCATTCAATGGAATAAAGACATCGGTTTTACGAGTATATATTACCTTAACATTTGACATGTTTTGTTCAATATAATTACCAACTTTTAAAGCTATGGCAAGTACAATATCTTTTTCATTTGATTTTGAACCTTTTGCACCAGTATCTTTTCCTCCGTGCCCTGCATCAATAACAATAACACGCTTTTTAGGAAAATCAGCATTTGATGCAAAAAGAGATATACTGAATAAAATTAATATGCTTGTGAAAAATTTTTTTTTAATCATATTCTATAATATACCTTAAATTTTCATTAGTTTTGGTGCGTTTTTTTATAATGCGACAAAAATAGTTATTATATCCGATTTTGAAAACAAAATTACTATTTACATACATACTTTTCTGCTTTGTTAATAACTTATTAGTAACAGCTCAATATACTAATATACAAACAGATACAATTAACACTGCTGTAAAATCGGCTATAAATGACTCTATTTTCATAAAAGACACTACCATTTCGTTACATAATAACAATAGTGTTAGCTTTAACGATTCAACAAAAATACAAACTGATAGCTTATCTGAAAATAAAACAAACAAAAAAAATGTTTTACTAACTTCAAAAATAATAGCTAATGCTAAAGATTCAACAATATACTCGTTAGACGCAAAAAAAATGTTTCTTTTTGGTAGTGCCGAAATTCTTTATGAGGATATAAAATTAACGGCTGGATATATTGAGGTTGATATGGACAACAATATAATATACGCCGAAGGAATTACTGATAGTTTAGGAAAAAAAATAGAAGAACCTATTTTTTTACAAGATGCACAAGAAGTACAAGCATCAAATATTACATATAATCTAAAAACAAAAAAAGGATATATAAAAGGGCTATACACTCAGCAAGAGGAAGGGTATTTACATAGTTCGCGGACTAAAAAAGAGCCAAATAATAGCATTAACATCTATAGAGGGAAATATACTACTTGCGATTTAAAAGACCCTCATTTTTATTTATGGCTATCAAAAGGTAAGGTTGTACCTGACAAGGCTATAGTTTCCAGTTATGCCTATTTAGTTTTAGCTGATGTACCACTATATCCGTTAATGGTTCCGTTCGGATACTTCCCTAACACTAAGGAGAAAAAATCAGGTTTTTTAATTCCTACGTTTGGTGATGAACGTAACAGAGGTTTCTTTTTAAAAGACGGAGGATATTATTTTGCCATAAACGACCATATGGATTTAGCCATACAAGGTGATATATATTCAAAAGGCTCGTGGTTAATTCGCGGACAATCAAGGTACAAATTAAGATATAAATTTAGTGGAAGTGTTAATGCAAGTTATTCAAAAGTAATTATTAACGAACCAAGTTTTGATAAAGCAAGTGGGCGTTTAGTGCAAAACGAATCAACCCAATTTGGGATACAGTGGAACCATTCGCAAGACCCTAAAGCTCGTCCGAATAGTAATTTTAATGCAAGTGTTAATTTCTCATCAATGGATAATAATAGGTATAATTCACAAAGCACTAACGATTACCTAACTAACACAACAAGTTCAAGTATATCCTTCAGGAAAACCTTTGCAAATACACCTTTTAACATGTCGGCTAACTTACGCCACTCGCAAAATACACAAACTAAAACTGTTGACTTAACCTTACCTCAGGTTACTTTCAATATGAACAGAATATTCCCTTTTAAACGTAAAAATCCTGTAGGTAAACAAAGATGGTACGAGAAAATAGGTTTAACATATAGCGGTAATTTTCAAAATAGGTCAAAAGGACTAACCGATTCAGTAATGTTTACCGATGAAATGTGGGATCATTTTTCATACGGTGTAAATAATAATATACCACTTAGTGTTCCGCTAAAAGTATTAAAATACTTTAATGTAAGCCCTAATATTAATTTTAAGGATAGAATGTATTTCAAAAGGGATATCAGAGAGTATGACCCTGATACTACTACCTTTACTAACAGAACAGAAAAAGGATTTTATAATATATACGATTATTCATTCGGAGTAGGTACAGGAACTACACTTTACGGAATGTATATGTTTAAAAGCAAATGGCTAAAAGCTGTACGACACGTTATGACACCAAATGTTGGTTTTAGCTATCGCCCTGATTTTAGTGAGGAACGCTACGGATTCTTTATAAAAGACACTAACGAGGCTCGAGGATTTTATAACCCTTATCAGAAATATGCTATTTACGGTATGCCCGGAACAGGTAAATCTGGTAGCGTTAACTTATCATTAAGCAACAACTTAGAAATGAAGGTTATTAACAAACAAGATACAACAGGAGAAAACCCTACTAAAAAAATAAAAGTATTGGAATCGTTTAATTTTTCTACTCAATATAATATTATTGCTGACTCACTAAATTGGTCGCCTATAAGGTTAAATGCTCGTACAACACTATTTAAAAAGTTAGGTATTAATTTTAGTGCAAATGCAAATTTATATGCTTTAGATTCTTCAGGAACAAGAATAATAAATAAATTTAATTATAAAGTAAATAATAAATTTGTAAGAATTACAAACGTTAGATTTTCAACAGGATATACCTTCAAATCAATCGATTTTTTTGGTAAAAAAGATGATGGCAATAATGGGAATAATTCAAATTCAAACAACAATGCAAATATAGGAGGTGCACGAGGTGGCTTTGGTGCTAATGCTAATACCGACGATAGTAATGAATTTGGCGATATGACAAATAATAGTAACCATAATCAGCAAATGTACGATTACGATTATTTTGATATCCCTTGGAGTTTTACGTTTAGTTATGTGTACAATTATAGCAAACGAGGACGCAAACCGAAAATATCGCAAACCCTTAATTTTAATGGAGATTTTAGCCTAACTCCCAAATGGAAGGTTAATTTTAGATCGGGTTGGGACTTTATTGCCAAAGACTTTTCGCATACCGAGTTTAACTTAACTCGCGACCTACATTGCTGGGTTGCTAGGTTAAGCGTAGTACCTTTTGGCGAACGTAAGAGTTACTTCTTTACTATTGGGGTAAAATCAGCTATACTTAAAGACCTTAAATTTGATAAGCGAAAAAGTTGGTACGATAATTATGCTTATTGATAGTTTATTGTATTTATTATTACTCTTCAACTAATTCCGAAGTTAGCGAAAAACCTGTAGCATCAGTAATTTTTACCTTAACCATTTTTCCAATAAGGCTTTTATCTTTATGCTTAATGCGGATTATTAGTTTTCCTTCGTTATGCCCTGACAGATAACCTGTTTTACGCTCAACTGTACGGACTAAAACATCCATCTCCTTGCCTATTAAAGCTTGGTTGTATTTTATTGAAATAGACTCCAAGCAATTGGTAAGCTCCTGATAACGTGCTTTCTTAGTAGCATTAGGAATATCGTCTGCCCATTTGTAGCTCCTTGCACCGGGACGTGGAGAGTACATTGCAATATAAGCCATATTATACTTAAATTCCTTAAAGCTGGTTACGGTTGCCTGAAACTCTTCCTCTGTTTCGCCCGTAAAACCAACTATAATATCAGTAAATAAAGTCGCTTGAGGTATCAGCTCGCGTATATACTTTATGCTTTCGCGATATTTATCAATATCGTGTTTGCGGTTCATACGCTTAAGCATTGAGTTGCTCCCCGATTGCAATGGTAAATGTATCTGTTTACCTAAAACCTTATATTTTGACATTGCTTCAACCACATCGCGTGTCATATCTAAGGGGTGCGGTGCTGTAAAATATATCCAGCATTTTTTTTGTAGCTTATCTCCTATTTTACCTATCTCCTCTAATAATTGAGCAAAAGTAATTTCATCTTTATTATCTAAACCGTAGGAATTAACGTTCTGCCCAAGCAGAGTAATAGTTTTATAATCATTTTCCATTAACAGCTTAACCTCATGTATAATATCTGCCGACGGACGTGAAATCTCCCTACCTCTAGTATAAGGCACTGCACAATAAGTACAGAATTTATTACAACCATTCTGTATTGGCACATAGGCATCAAAATCTGACTGATAATGAGGTTGCACCTTCCATAAACGGAAAATATCTCCTTGTTGTTGCTGTTTTTTATTTGGTATATTTTTAACGCTTAACGCCGATTTACCTGTTGTATTAGCTATACTAATAGCTGGTTTTATTGTCAGTTTAGCAGTAGTTTCTGTTTCATTTACTGAGATAGCATTACTTTCAGCTACTTGCTCTTTATCATTAAATTTATTAAGATGAAAAGGTGTAGATATACCATATTGAGTAAGCATATTTGGTAGTTCATTTAACTCACTCATACTAAAAACCAAATCGAATAATTTTAAGAATTTCTTTTTATCATCAGGCAACACGCAACCAGTAACAAAAGTTATAATATTTCTATTATTCTTTTGCTTATTCCACTTATGGATACGCGAATAAACCTTATCAATAGGCTTCTGCCTTACTGAACAAGATATTATACCTAATAAATTGGCATCATCTTCATTGGGAGTATATTCTAATCCCATTGCCTCAATTATAGCCTTAACCCTTTCGCTATCAGATATATTCATCTGACAACCTAATACTATTAAATGATATTTCAATTTGTTTTTTACTTTTAAACTTTTATCAAGCGACAAAAGTATAAAAAACCTTTAATCAAAATGCGTAAAAAACTAATTTAAAGAGTATTTATATTATTTTTACTTAAGGTTTAAAATAAGAAGACGGAAGTAATGCTATATTTATATTAATAAACTTACATCACTTCCGTCTTGAAACTGAAATATTCTGATTTTAATTCACTATCACTAATTTATCTTGCTTAGCAACGGTTTTACCCAATGGTTCGGCTACCATATTATTTGCTTTTAGTAGTTGTTCTACTTCTTTACAATACTCTTGTTCAACAGCAATTAATAAACCACCACTGGTTTGTGGGTCGCATACTATAGGCAGATAATCATCAGTAGATAATTGAACATTTTGCTTGTAGCTATTCCAGTTACGCATTGTTCCCCCTGGCATACTTTTTTGTTCAATGTAATAATCTAAACCTTCTATCTTAGGAATTTTATCAAATTCAATTATTGCAGACAAATTACTTCCTTCGCACATTTCAGTTAAATGTCCAATTAGGCTAAAACCAGTAACATCGGTCATTGCTGTAACTCCTTTTATTTTAGCTAACTCCACTCCTATTTTATTTAAGCCACACATAATATTAGAAGCTGTTTGTGCATGCTCACCTTTTAAAATTCCTCGTTTTTGTGCAGTTGTTAATATCCCAACTCCTAATGGCTTTGTCAGATATAAATTACAATTTTCGGTTGCTTTATCATTTTGTTTTAAGTCCTTTATATTTACCCTACCAGTAACAGCCAATCCGAATATTGGCTCAGGGCTATCAATACTATGCCCTCCAGCTAACGGAATACCAGCCTCATTACAAGCCAAACGACCTCCATCAACTACCTTTGAGGCTATTGAGGCATCTAATTTATCGATAGGCCAACCAAGTATTGCTATTGCTAATAAAGGCTTTCCTCCCATTGCATAAATATCGCTAATGGCATTTACCGATGCTATCTTTCCAAAGGTTTCAGGGTCGTCTACTATTGGCATAAAAAAGTCCGTTGTGCTTATTATGGCTGTTCCGTCACCTAAATCGTACACCGCAGCATCGTCTCGGCTACTATTACCTACTAATAGTTTATCGTTTGGTAAACTGCTAATACTCGATTCTAATATTGAAGTAAGCACATTGGGTGCTATCTTACAGCCACAACCCGCTCCGTGACTATATTGTGTTAATTTTATTTCCATCTTTTTAATTTGTTAATTTGATAATGTGGTAATTTCTGACTAAGTTCTTAAATTAGGCATCATTTAACTAATATTTTTTATTCCTTGTTTTCTTCTATTAAATTAGATATAAATTTGGGGGGAATATCCGATATATGTTCACATCTATTGTATTTATTAGTGTTATTGATAATGTTAATATCGCAAATATTAATATTTTTACCAATAGGCGACCATCGCCCTGCATGTATGGGCGGAGTTGTTGGGTACAAACCAATAGTTTGTATTCCGCATACTCCTGCAATATGCAAAGGGCCCGTACTTGCAGCCACCAAAGTATCAACATTACTGATAAATGATATTAATTCCATTAAAGTCATTTGTCCGCTTAAATCTACCAAATTATCATTGTTGTAGAATAATTTATCTCGGAATATTTTACCCTCATCTTCTGTACCTGTTAAAAATACTTTCGCTTTACCGCTATCTACCAATAATTTTACTAATTTCTGAAAATTATCCAAGCCCCACTCCTGGGCACTACCATTTGATTTTGGGTGTAATATTACATTCTTTTTAGTTGTTGATAGTAACTGTGTCCACTTATCTGATAAGTTAGGAATATTTGTAAAACCTATGTATTTACTTAAATCATTATAGTTAGGAGTAACATCTATACCTAACGACTTTAATAGTTTAGTGTTTAACTGAGCCTCGTGCAAGTCCGATTTTTTACGCGAAAAATTTTCTAATCTATTACAATTAAAATAATGAAACACGCGATGCGATGTACCTATCCTAACTTTAATCCTTGCTTTTCGGGCAACTTTAGCCAAATGTTTATTCGGAAAAACATGTACAAATACATCAATATTTTTATTTGCAAAAAATTTAACCTGCTCTTTATCTGATAGTTTACTAATTTCCGACCAATCAATAAATTCATCAACATTTTTGCAACAAGTAATAATATTTTCGGTGTATTTTTTGCCCAAGAATAACACTTTAGCCTCAGGGTATTTTTCTTTTATTAATCCTGCCATAGGTAATGTTAATACAACATCGCCAATATTATCTGTTCTGCTTAAAAGTATTCGCATTAGGTTATTTGTTTTTAACAATTTCGTTAATAAAATATTTAGCTTGTATTATTGAACCTTCTACACTATGATGGTCGTCATCAGCATACAGCATTTTACCATATCTAAAAGCATAGCAATTTTCATCATCACAGAATAAATCTTTTGGGTCTAAAATATGAACTCTATTATATTTTTTCTGTAATTTATAAACAAAATTACGATACTCTCCTGCTCGTTTTATATAATCGGCATAAGGTACTGAATTTAACGACTTAAATATATTAAAAGGACGCTTAATATATAATTTAGGAGCAAATCCTAATTCAGGATTTTCAATTAAATAAAATAACTCAATATTACTATTGTTATACTTGTTAAATAGGCGTTCAATACCTTCAAAAAATTGCTCTTTTGGTTTCCAATTCTTTTTATCTGTAAAGAATTCTTTAAACCTAGGTTCTTCTGTAAACGGTAGGTTATCGCTACCATCAACTATACCATAGCCTATGCCATAGATATAACAAGGCACGCGCGTTGTAAATATAATCTTTTCCAAATTAGGCAGATTATCTAGAACAGCATAAATATTACTTATATTTGCTTTACATGTTTTTATATCATCTAAAGTCATTCCCATTGCCCCTTCAGGATATGGAGGACAAGCTGAATTTGCAAATAATATTGTTTCATATCCATATTTTTCAAATTCTTGTGCAAAACCTGGGTATGATGTATGTGCATGACTATCTCCTATAATTGCTATAAATTTAGCGTTAATATCATCCGAAGAGGCTTTTATATAATCATTTAATGGCTCTTCGCCTAATATTTTTGTTACTATCGATAAGCCCAAGCTATCTCGTGCTGGTTCACGAATAAACTGTTGCTCAACTTCAGCATCGCTATTAAGATGTTTTCTGTTTGGCAAACCATTATTATTAGATATATACTTACCTGTAAAAAATAGCATAGCAACTATACCTAACAATACAAACGAATAGGTATAACTTGTTTGTTTGCGAAAAAATATCTCAATAAAACGATATGTTAGATATGATAAAACTATAGAAATTACAGCTATTAATAAACCATATTTTGTAATATCTATAATAAAAATATGAGCATAACTAATTAACACATAATGCCATAAATACAAAGGGTAACTTATAAGACCAAAAAAGACTAATAATTTATTTGCAAATATTTTATTCTGAGGATATACATTTACAGCCATTATAAGTAACCCTGTTGAAAAGACAACTGGAAATAGCTTTTTAACACTAGGGTATTGCTTAAATACAACAAACCATAACGATAATGCAAATAACAGAACATAAAATAATATATGTAGTGTTACATTCTGATTCTTAATTTTTTTATAACGTTCTATTACATTATATTTTTGAATCATAATAAAAGTAATACCGCCAAAACATAACTCCCACGCTCTTGCAAACGTATTGTAAAACAAATCTATATCAAACACAAATGGTACTATTATAAGTACAGAAAATAGTCCGAATACAATAGATTCAAAATCTTTAGTTAACTTATAGATAATAAACAATAATAATGGGAAAACAAGGTAAAATTGTTCCTCAATGGATAATGACCAAAAATGTAGTAATGGTTTCATTTGAGCTACTTTATCCCAATACCCTATTTCATCAATTAATTGATAATTCTGATAAAAGAATGCCGATGAGGCTATATGCTTACCAAGTTGCCTTAACTCGTCGGGATATAAAAATAAATAACCTACTAAGGTTGTAAAAAACAAGACGAGTATTAACGATGGAAATATCCGCCTTATTCTATTTCGGTAAAATATTTTAAATGAAAATTTATCGTTTTGTAGCTGAGTTACAATAATTTTAGTTATCAAAAAACCTGACAATACAAAAAAGACATCTACCCCAACGTAACCAAAAGCAAAGGTTGTGGGGAATAAATGAAAGAAAAGCACTAATAATACAGCTATTCCACGTAACCCATCAATAGCAGGATTATATGCTAATGAATGATTTACTACTGGTAATATTTTTTTTTGTGTCATCGGTTTAATATTTTTTTCATAAAAAGGGCGAAAATAAATTCCGCCCTTATGTTTATTTTAATTTCAGATAATTATTGTTTCATTGATTCTTCTCTGATTGCCTTAAACTCCGAGTTATCATTCCATTGCGGAAATTTATCCTCATTAGCAAGTTGCCAACCTATTTTAAAGAATAATTGAGCATCTTCAACCGTTCCAGAAAGGTCTGCTGTTTCTTCATTAAACTCATCGGCTGGTTTGTGGTAAGCCGTCTTCCAATATTTATTAATTTGCTCTTTTGCCCATTCCTTACCATGCTCACGACTATCTTGCCAACCTTTAATAAATAACGAAGGAATACCTACTTTAGCAAAGCTAAAATGGTCAGAACGATAGTACATGCCATTTTCAGGGAATGGTTCAGGTGCTATGTAGCGGTCTTGTTCCTTAGCAAAACGCTCAACATATTGGTCTAATTCCGATTGTCCAAAACCTGTTATTGTTACATCCTTCATTCTACCCATAGGTAATGGCAACTCATAATTTAAGTTTGCCACTGTTTTTTCTGGCTTAAACAAACCGTGTGTCGCATAATATTTTGACCCCCACATACCTGTTTCTTCGGCAGTTATCGACACAAAAACAACGGTTCGCTGTGGTTGTGGTGCATTAGCAAAAGCCTGCGCTGTTCCTAACATACATGCCACAGCAATAGCATTATCGGCAGCTCCGTTATATATTGAGTCGCCATCATGTTTAGGTCCTATTCCAAAATGATCCCAGTGTGCTGAATATACTATACATTCGTCTTTACGCTCCTTACCTTCAATAACTCCAACAACATTTTTACTATTAGCAAACAGCAAATTATTCTTTATATTAATATTAAGATTTGTGTTTAATGAAAAAGACTTAAAATCATTGCTTTTAGCACTGCTTTTTATTTTCTCAAAATCTAAATTATTACCTGCAAATATTTTTGAACAAGCATCTTCAGTTATCCAGCCTGTTAATTCGCATAAATCGGCATTTTTATTTTCTTTCTGTAAGTAATGGTTTGTACTCGACGTATTTGATATTGATGCCCAAGGATAACCCGCTGGTTTTGTGCCATGTATTACCCAAATACCCTTTGCTCCTTGTCGGGCAGCTTCCTCAAACTTATACGACCAACGACCATAATAAGTCATTGCATTGCCGTTAAATAACTGTGGATTTTGTGTTGCATAACCGGGGTCGTTTACTAAAGCTAATACTATTTTACCTTTAACATCAACATTAGCATAATCATTCCAATTATACTCTGGTGCAACTATTCCGTAACCTACAAATACTATCTCGGTATTTTCAATGTTTATTTCATCAACAATACGTGGCGTACTTGCTAAGTAATCCTTTGTTTTATAAAGAACAACATCTTCTTTCTTAGTTTTTACTATTATACTATCGCTTGGATGATATGTTATTTCAACCATTGGTACATTCTGAATATAACTTCCGTTATACGGAGCTTTAAGCCCCATTTCCTTAAATACTTTTGATAAATATTCTACCGATTTTTCTTCCCCTATGGTAAAAGGTTTTCTTCCCTGAAATTCATCGGAAGCTAATATTTTAATATGTTCTGCCATATCTTTGGCATTTACACTATTCTCGGCTTGTTCTACCGTCTTATCGCTTGAACTACAAGCTACAATAAACATTAGTGGCAAAAACCATATAACGTTATAAAATTTGTATCGCATAATTGTGTTTTGTTTAAAATTAAAAAAAGCAAATATACTCTATTTTTAACAAAGAACAAGTCCTTATATATTTTTAGGCATATAAGGACTTGTGTGCTTATTATATGTACGTATATTTACATTGAATCAACAGCCTTTTTTATTCGCTCTAAAGCTGTTTTAACAACCGATTTAGGACAAGCTAAATTGATACGCATAAACTTTTCGCCTCCTGTACCAAATATTTTACCCTCGTTTAGTCCTACTCGTGCCTTTTCTACCATAAATTTATTTATGTCTGGCACGTTTAATGCTGAGCAATCAATCCATAAAAGATAAGTTCCTTCAGGGTGAATATACTTTATCTGCGGTATATTTTTGTTGATATATTCCTCAGAAAATTTTATATTTTCACTAACATAATCAAGTAATTGCTCTAACCACTCATCACCTTTATTGTATGCCTCTTCCGACGCAGCTGTACCAAAAACATTACCCATACCAATATGTAAGGTTTCTAATATTTTATTGTATTTAAGCCTTAATTCTTCATTAGGAATTATAGCCGACGATGTTGCCAAACCTGCCATATTAAAGGTTTTGGTTGGAGCAGTAAACGATACTGTGTTATTTGCTATCTCCTCGGATATTGATGCTAATGGCGTGTATTTATGAGGTTTAAATACTAAATCGCAATGTATTTCGTCAGATAAAACAATTACATTGTGCTTAATTGCTAACTCTCCCATTTTTTGTAGTTCGTCCTTTGTCCAAACTATTCCACCGGGGTTATGTGGGTTTGATATTATTAGCATCTTAGCATCTTTCAGCTTATTTTCTAAATCTTCAAAATCAATATGATACCTTCCGTTTTCTAACTTTAGAGGGTTTTCTATTAATTCTCTGTCATTATCGTTTATTGCTGAAAAGAATGGATAATAAACAGGTGGCTGTATAACTATTTTATCCTTTGGTTGTGTATATGCTAAAATACTAATATTTATAGCAGGAACTATACCTGGGCTAAATTCTATCCACTCTTGTTTTATATTCCATTGGTGCTTACGTTGTATCCAATTTATAATAGAATCGTAATACGACTTTGGACGCATACCATAACCCAATATTTCATGTTCTGCGCGTTTACGAACGGCATCCATTATAAAATCAGGAGTTTTAAAATCCATATCGGCAATCCACATTGGGATTATATCGTCTGCTCCAAACATGTCATCTAACACATCGTATTTAACCGATGCTGTACCTTTGCGGTCAATTATTTCATCAAAATTGTATTTCATATGTTTATGGTTTATTTTTAATTATTATTATTATTTTTCGTTTTTTAATTTTATTTCTACTTCTAATATTTTATCTAGATTTTCTACATCAATATTTTTAGCTATAATTACTTTGTCTTTATCTAATAAATAGATTAATGGTGTTCCTTTCATATCATAGTTTTGCCTAAAATGCGATTGATTATAAGGATCCCAAGCATTTTTCCAATTTTCAAGATGTTGTTCTTTTATAAACTCTAACCATTCTTTTTTATCCACCTGAGTATAAATAGCAAACACTTCTACCCCTTTTTCCCAATACTTATCCGATAATTCTTTAAGTTTTGGGGTTGCCTTTTTACAATGACCACAACCCGGTTCAAAAAAGAATAATACCGTAAAATCAGCGTGAATCATATCTAATGATATTGGTTTATCTTTATCGGTAAGCAAATTTAACGCAGGTGCTTTATTTCCTATTAAGTTAGGTTTCAGCTCTTTTACTCGTTTGCGTACTTTTCTTAACCAACTTGTATCTGCCCAGTTTGCTTGGTCTTTCAGATAATAGTTTTCAGCAAAAAATACAAATACTTTATCCATGCCCATAATTTCAGAACCATTATATTTATTAAATAGTGTTTGTAATGTGTACTGAAAAACATCATCATTAGCCTTAGCTTTTTGTAGTATCTTTTCACTTTCGGCTATTATGGTGTCAGGTGCAGGGATTATTGCTTTTTCAAAATAAGTCATCATACGCGAATGGTAAAACTGCGTACGAATTAATCGTCCATCGTTAAAGTTTACATTATCAAAATAGTGTTTTTTCCAATAATTAGCTTGAAATGACGAATCTAAAATATTACCATTTTCGTCTTTGGGTGGTTCAGGCACATCAATTTCGGTAAGTATCTTTAATATTGATGCCAATAACGATTCGGGATATGTCTTTTGTATATTTTCCCATTTACTTTTTACCTGTTTACTTAACATCCCTAAACTATCGGATATTTGTTTTTTTTCATCTTCGTTAGTTGCTGTTTTATATCGGCTTTGCAATTTACGAGCTTTCTTATTCTGTTGCAACATAAACGCTTGATAATCAATATAAACTTGCATATCCTTACTTCCTTTAGATTGCAAATTTTCTGTTAAATCATTAGGTTTACCCGTGTAAGTTGTTGATATACTAAATTTTTGGTCTTTATCTATTATTAGCTCAAATATCTGACTTCCAGGTAATAAAACAAAATACAAACCACCTTTTAATGTGTCTTGACCTTGAAAAACACCTCGCCCCTTTGAATCTAATTTTAAGGTATCCTGTGCATATTGCTTATTTCCATAATAATAACACAAATAAATAGTGCTATCTGGCAAGTTTTTTATGTGTACATCTATTGAATATTGTGCCTTTAATTGTAATGAAAATACTACAAATACTAATGAAAATAAATACTTATACATTTATAATAAATTTTAAATTAATAAGATTGCATCATTGCAAAAATAATACCATACAAAAGTATTGTAAATATGCGTTATTTCAAATAATGTGAGAGGATAAATTAAATAATATTCAACTTACTAACACTATTATTAAAATCCGAAATTAACTCCTTAATAATATCATCTACTGGCTTTATTTCATTAAGCATTGCCGACACTTGCCCAATTTCCAATTCGCCATTCTCCATGTCACCTAAAAACATTCCTTTCTCTGCCCTTCCCTTACCTAATAGCTGTTTCATCTGCTCTACCGATGCTCCTTTACTTTCATATTCAGCTACTTGCTCATAAAAATAATTATTCAACAGACGTGTAGGTGCTAACTTCTTTAACGATAATTTAGTATCGCCCTCCTTAGCATTTATAATAGCCTGTTTAAAACTATCATGAGCCGACGACTCTTCTGCCAAAGCAAATAAACTACCTATCTGAACGCCATCAGCACCCAAAGCCATAACTGCCGCCATTGAGCTACCTGAACTTATACCACCAGCTGCTATTAGCGGAATATCTATTTCCTTTCGGATATGAGGGATTAAGCATAAAGTAGTTGTTTCCTCACGTCCGTTATGCCCACCAGCCTCAAACCCCTCAGCTACAACAGCATCTACGCCAGCCTCAGTACATTTTTTTGCAAACTTGGTATTTGCTACAACATGTGCTACCTTTATTCCTTCGGACTGTAATTTTTTAGTCCACAAAGCAGGACTACCAGCACTTGTAAACACTATCGGCACATGTTCCTTTCTTATTATATTCATAAATTCTTCGGCATACGGAAACATTAATGGTACATTTACACCAAAAGGTTTATCCGTTGCTTGTTTGGTTTTGTGTATATGCTCGGTAAGTAAACTTGGCGTCATCGACCCTGCTCCTAATAAACCCAAACCTCCAGCATTACTTACTGCTGACGCTAAACGCCAACCACTACACCAAACCATACCTCCCTGTATTATAGGATATTGTATATTAAAAAGTTTTGTTATTGTTGTATTCATATTAACATTATTTATTAATCATTAAAAGCTCAAAATTAAGAATAAAAAAACACCCCTTATAAAAAGAGGTGTTAAAAAAATCAATAAAATGAATTCTTTTTAGTAAAAAAAGAAAGAAAAAAATAAAAACTATTGTTCTAATTTCTTTTTGATATCGTCGATATACCCTTTAAATGTTTTTTCGGTATCTATTAAATTATTTACTGTTTTACATGCATGAAGTACAGTAGCATGGTCTTTTCCGCCAATCTCTAAGCCTATATTTGATAAAGACATTTTTGTAAAAGTACGAGCAAAATACATTACAATTTGCCTTGCTTGTACTATTTCACGTTTTCGTGTTTTTGATTTAATAGCATCGGATGACAGCTTAAAATAATCGCAAACCACTTGCTCTATGTAGTCAATAGTAAGTTCGCGTTTAGTATTTTTAACTAAATTATTAATTATATTTTTAGCCAACTCAATATTTAATTCATTTTCGCTAAGTGTAGCATGTGCTAACAACGATATTAACACACCATGTAATTCACGTATATTTGAATTTATATTTGATGCTATATACTCAACCACATCATCAGGTACATCAATACCATCGCGATATGCTTTGTGTTTTAATATTGCTACTTTTGTTTTAAAATCAGGCTTTTGTAATTCGGCTTGTAATCCCCATCTAAAACGAGATATTAGCCTTTCCTCTAAACCTTTCATCTCCGATAAGGCTTGGTCGGATATTAAAATAATTTGCTTATTATTTTGTTGTAAGTGACTAAATATCTGGTGGAATATGTTTTGCACTTTAGGTTTCCCTGCAAATTCATAAATATCATCAATAATTAAAACATCTATACGCTGATAAAAATGTATAAAATCATTCTGATTTTTATTAATATTTGAATCGATATATTGTGTTAAGAACTTATTTGCACTAACATATAAAACTACCTTGTCAGGATATCTGTCTTTTATTTCGATACCAATAGCTTGTGCTACGTGTGTTTTTCCTAAACCTGAATCACCATAAATAAACATTGGGTTAAATGCAGTTGTTCCAGGATTTTCGGCAACAGCATATCCTGCCGAACGAACAAGTTTATTGCAGTCTCCCTCAATAAAATTACTAAATGTATTATCCTGATTTAATTGTGGGTCAATTTCTAACTTTTGCAAACCTGGAACTATAAAAGGATTTTTTATACTCCTACTATCGTTTAATGGTAATGATACTGGTTTATTTTTTAAATCGCGTTTATCATTAGTAGGATATTTTACTGTATAAGGATGAGCTTCCGAATGTATATTATTTTGCATAATAATATTATACTCTAACTGAGCATCAGAGCCTAATTCGTTACGCAAAGTTTTTCCTAAAATATCAATATAATGCTCCTCAATATATTCATATACAAACTGACTTGGCACTTGTATAGTTAATATATTCTCCTTTAAGTTTAAAGGTACAATAGGTGCAAACCAAGTACTAAAACTACTTGGTGAAATATTATCTTTTATTACACTCAAACATCTATTCCATATTTCTTGACATTCACTCATATTTTACTTATAGTTTTTCAGTTTTTTGCTTTAAAATTATGTTGCAAGATTGTTAAAAAAAATAAGATAAAAAAATCTTTTTTACTTGTTTTTCTAAAAAAAAATATATGCTTTTCTTTTTCAGTTATTTATGTTTACAACTTATTTAAGTTACTTGTAATATTTTAATTATCAATCACATACAATACCTTGCATATTTTAAATTATTGATAACTAACAATATAATATATTTGTTTTATAAAATTTTTTTTGCTATTTGTTAAAATATAAAAACACTAAAAATTTATATACTTATATAATATATATTATGCAGAAAAAATTACATACATTTGTAGCTTACAAATTATGATATTACTTTTGCATAATCGACATAAAAATAAAAAAACATGGACGCAAATTTTTCACAAAAAATACAAGATATTATAGAATATAGCAAAGAAGAAGCAATCCGTTTAAATACTAATTACATAGGCACTGAACATCTATTTTTAGGCATTTTACGCGATAGCAAGGGCTTAGCTATTGATATTCTTGAAGGATTATATATTAATCTGAAAGAAATAAAATACTCAATAGAAACAAAAATAAAGATAAAAGGCGAAAGTAAAATTCCTGACGAAAATAACATACCCTTAGCCAAATCTGCCGAAAACGCACTAAAAATAGTATTTTTAGAAGCAAAATCATTAGACGATTCTACAATAAACACAGTACATCTTTTATTATCAATACTACGTGATAAAACAAGTATCGTAACAATGACGCTTAACGAGTACAACATCAATTACGACTTAGTAAAACGAATTGTTAAAAACAATAGAGAAAGTGGTGTCGATTTTGAAAATGCAGAATCGAGCAACGATAATAAAGAAAGAAAACCTGAAAAAAGCGAAAATAAAAAAAGCCAATCGGCAAAATCAACAGGAAACACAAAAACCGAGACCCCTGTATTAGATAACTTTGGAATTGACTTAACAAAAGTTGCACAAGAAAATAAATTAGACCCAATAGTTGGTCGCGAAAAGGAAATAGAACGTTTAGCACAGATATTAAGTCGTAGGAAAAAAAACAACCCTATATTAATAGGTGAACCAGGAGTTGGAAAATCAGCAATTGCTGAAGGATTAGCTACTCGCATAATAAACCGACAAGTATCAAGCATATTATTTAACAAACGTGTTGTTACTCTTGATTTGGCATCAATTGTAGCAGGAACAAAGTACCGAGGACAGTTTGAGGAGCGAATGAAAGCTATACTTAATGAAATATCAAAGAATGACGATATTATATTATTTATCGACGAGATACATACCATTGTTGGAGCTGGAGGTGCTGCTGGTTCGTTAGACGCTGCAAATATGTTAAAACCAGCCTTAGCACGTGGCGAAATTCAATGTATAGGAGCAACAACTCTTGACGAGTACCGCCAGCATATCGAAAAGGACGGAGCTTTAGAGCGTAGATTCCAGAAAGTTATGGTTGAACCAACAACCGAAGACGAAACATTAGAAATACTGAAAAACATAAAGCCACGATACGAATCGCATCACAATGTAAAATATACCGACGAGGCTTTAGATTCATGCGTCAAGCTAACTTCTCGATACATATCAGACAGACACCTACCCGATAAAGCAATTGATGCTTTAGACGAAGCTGGAGCTAGGGTGCATATATCTAAAATAGTTGTTCCTGAAATTATTCAGGAATTAGAGACTAAATTAAAAACTATACGCAACGAGAAAGTTGGAGCCGTAAAAGACCAAAAATTTGAACTTGCAGCAAACTTCCGCGACCAAGAAAAGAAAATATTCAATCAACTTAATAATGAAAAAGAAAAGTGGCAAAATAGCTTAAAAGAAAATCGCGAAACTGTAGATGAAGATAATGTTGCCGAAGTGGTTGCTATGATGACTGGCGTTCCTGTTCAGCGAATAGCTCAAAGTGAGGGTAATCGCTTACTTAATATGGGAACAGAATTAAAGGGCGAGGTTATCGGACAAGACGAAGCTATTGCTAAAATTGTAAAATCGATACAACGTAATCGTGCTGGACTAAAAGACCCAAACAAACCCATAGGAACGTTCATCTTTTTAGGACCTACAGGAGTAGGAAAAACACAATTAGCAAAAATACTATCGGAATATTTATTTGATAGCAAAGACAATATTGTTCGTATTGATATGAGCGAATATATGGAAAAATTTGCAGTATCACGTTTAGTTGGAGCTCCTCCGGGATATGTTGGTTACGAAGAGGGCGGACAACTAACCGAAAAAGTACGCAGAAAACCATATTCGGTAGTCTTACTTGACGAAATTGAAAAGGCTCATCCTGATGTATTTAACCTGCTATTACAAGTATTAGACGAAGGGCGATTAACCGATAGCTTAGGCAGAAATGTTGATTTTAAAAACACAATAATCATAATGACCTCAAACATAGGTACTAAGCAATTAAAAGATTTTGGAACAGGTGTTGGTTTTAGCACCCAAGCAAAACTTGATTCATCAAACGAGATAGCCAAAGGAATTATACAAAAAGCACTTAAAAATGCCTTTGCTCCTGAATTCTTAAACCGTATTGATGATGTTATAATGTTCAATCAGCTAACAAAAGAGGATATTAATAAGATTATTGATATTGAACTAAAAGGACTATTTAGCCGAGTAGAGCTATTAGGTTATAAATTAGAAATAACCGACGATGCTAAAAACTTTATTGCATCAAAAGGTTACGACGTTCAGTATGGTGCTCGTCCGTTAAAACGTGCTATCCAAAAATATCTTGAAGATGAAATGGCTGAAGTAATATTAAAAACTGAAGTACAAACAGGCGACACTATTGAAATAAGCTACAACAAAAAAGAAGATGGTATTAATATACAAATTAAAGAACAAGAACGCTGTAACCCTAATGAAGTTATTGCTAATTAAATGTTAATATTCTATCTATCAGATATTTTAACCGCAAAGTTTATTTAGAATTTTGCGGTTATTTTTTTAGCATATAAATATTAATACTGATATTATTATGAACATGAATAATATTAAGATTTTTTATAATACTGAACTTGTAGTAATATAAAATTCCTTTATCTTTGCAACTAATGTTTTTTATAATTAAATAATGTATTTACCTCGATATAATTTATCAGCTAGTGATAAAATGATGACCTTTGAATTTAAAAGTGAAGGAAATAAAGGGGTTATATATAAAATAGTTAAATTTCAGCCTACTAATTTAAAGGGTGTTTATAATCTTGCTTTTGGAGATAAGAATTTAAAAACAGGAGAAATAGATGATAAAATTATTTCAAATAATGGAGATAGCGAAAAAGTTTTAGCGACAGTTATATCTACTGTTTATGCTTTTACTGACAAATATCCAGAATCTTGGGTTTATGCTACTGGAAGTTCTAAATCTCGAACAAGACTATATAGGATAGGTATTTCTAAATTTATAGAAGAAGTAAAAAATGATTTTGAAATTTTAGGAGAATTAGAAAAAGATTGGGAAGAATTTAATATTAATACAGAATACCGAGGTTTTTTAGTAAGAAGAAGACAAATAAAAAACTCATAATAATTATCAGTTATATGCAAATAATAGAAGAATTAAAGACAAGAAAAATACCTATTGTAAAGATTGACAAATCTTTATCGAAATTTGATAATAAAATCTTGTTCCCAGAAAAATTGGAAAAAGCAAATGAAATGCTTAAAAATATAGGATTACCAAAACAATGGACTAATCCTACAGTAAAAACTAGTGTATAAATATTCGGATATTATTCTTAATAATAACTAATCCGTTAAATAAATTTGAATTTATAAACAATAAAATTTTAATTAAATGAAATCAATTAAATTATTATTAACATCGTTAATACTAACAAGTTTAACGACAGTTACAAGTTTAGCTTGTACAAATTACTTAGTAACAAAAAGTGCAAGTGCCGATGGTTCAACAATGATATCGTATGCTGCCGATTCGCATGTTCTATATGGTGAATTATACTATTGGTCGGCACAAACATGGAAACCTGGTAGTATGTTAGACATTTACGACTGGGATGGTGGTAAATACCTTGGAAAAATAAAACAAGTAGCCGAGACTTATAATGTTGTAGGTAATACAAACGAATATATGGTTGCTATCGGTGAGACAACTTATGGCGGTCGTTCTGAATTAAAAGACCCTAACGGAATAATTGACTACGGAAGTCTTATTTACCTTGCTTTACAACGCTCAAAAAGTGCTCGTGAAGCTATTAAAACTATGGTTGAGCTAGTTGCTGAATACGGTTATGCTAGTTCAGGCGAATCATTTTCTATTGCTGACCCTAATGAGGTTTGGATTTTAGAACTTATTGGTAAAGGTGAAGGCAACAAAGGAGCTGTATGGGTAGCACGTATGATACCTGACGGATATGTTTCAGCTCATGCAAACCAAGCAAGAATTACAACATTCCCACAAAAAGGAAAAACAGCAATATCTTCAAAAAAATTAAGTAAAATTTTTGACAAGAACGTAACAACAGTATATGCTCAAGATGTAATATCTTTTGCAAGAGAAAAAGGTTATTTTACAGGTAAAGATGCTGATTTTAGTTTCTCAGACACTTATGCTCCTGTTGATTTTGGCGGAGCTCGTTTTTGCGAAATACGTGTATGGAGCATGTTTAATGAAGTAAGCTCTGATATGGCAAAATATTGGGATTACGTAACTGGCAAAATTCAGCATGGCGAAAAATTAGCAAGCGGTAACCCTAACAAGGATAAATATGCAACTAACCGCATGCCTTTATGGATTAAACCAAATCGTAAAATATCAAACTTAGACATGTTCCACTTCATGCGTAACCACTTAGAAGGTACAGAATTAGATATGAGCAAAGATGTTGGCGCAGGTCCTTTTGGAAACCCTTACCGTTGGCGTCCACTAACTTGGAAAGTTGATGGAAAAACATATTGCAACGAACGTGCTACCGCTACTCAGCAAACAGGATTCTCTTTTGTAGCTCAGTTAAGAGGTTATCTTCCTCGCCAAATTGGAGCAATAAACTGGTTTGGAGTTGACGATGCAGGTAGTACTGTTTACATGCCTATGTACTCATCAATAACTAAAATACCTCATTCATTAGAGGTTGGCAATGGCGATATTATGACTTGGAGCGACGATGCTGCTTTTTGGGTATTCAATCAAGTTACAAACTTTGCTTACACTCGCTACAACTTAATACACCCTGAGGTTGAGAAAAAGCAAGCTAAATACGAAAAAGGATTTACCGAGCAAGTTAAAAAAGTTGATGCTAAAGCTCAGGAGTTATTAAAAGAATCGCCTAAGAAAGCAATTGAGTATTTAACTAAATATTCAAATAAAACTGCCGATAATTTAACAAGAGAGTGGAATAATTTTTATAAATATCTATTTGTTAAATACATGGACGGTAATGTAAAAACAAAACAAGAAGTTCCAGAAGGATATAAATATATTAGTCCTAAAATGGAGCAACCTGGATATGGCGAAGATTTCTACAAACGAGTTGTTAAAGAAACTAAAGACCAATTCTTAATGCCTGACGGTGGCGGACATTAATACTGTAAGTAAAGAGGATTTTTAACAAAAGCTTAAAATCTCTTTAACTTCACATATATAAAAATTAAAAAACTCAATCTGAACTAACTAAATTTTCAGATTGAGTTTTTTTTATAAACAAGACATAAGATAAAATTAACATCCCTCCCCTTTTAATTACACATTCATTTTCTACCTTTGCGGAATTAGTCATAAAAAATAAAATATAATGAATATATCAGGACAAATTGTAGATGTTGTAAAAAGGGAAATTTATTCAGGAACTCTTCATATTGAGAATGGTAAAATTAAATCCATTACAAAGGAAGAGGTTGATAATAAAAACTATATTCTACCAGGTTTTATAAATGCACATGTACACATTGAAAGCACTATGCTTACGCCTGTTGCTTTTGCCAATGCAGTTGTAAAACATGGCACAGTAGCTGTAGTGTCTGACCCCCACGAGATTGCTAATGTATTGGGCGTAAAGGGGATTGATTTTATGATTGACAATGCTAAACAAAGTCCTTTAAAGATATATTTTGGTGTTCCTTCATGCGTACCAGCCACTCCTTTCGAGAAATCTGGAGCTATTATCGACGCGCAATTAACCGAAGAATTATTAAAGCGAGATGACATTTGGTTTTTATCTGAAATGATGAACTTCCCAGGGGTTATCCATAAAGATAAAGAAGTATTAGCAAAAATAAACAGCGCATTAAAACGCAACAAACCAGTTGACGGACACGCCCCATTTTTAAGCGACGATGAAATTAAAATATATTGTAGAAGTGGAATAAGTACCGACCACGAATGTGTTGATATTGCCGAAGCTCGTAAAAAGATAAACGAGGGTATGTTTATCCAAATACGTGAAGGTAGTGCTGCTAAAAACTTTGAAGCACTACATCAATTAATTAGCGAATACCCTAATAAAGTAATGCTATGTACCGACGACTCACACCCTGATGATTTAGAAAAAGGATTTATTAACCTACTAGTTAAACGAGCATTATCGTACGGACATTCCTTGTTTGATATACTACAAGCTGTAAGCTTAAACCCTATTAAGCATTACAATATTCCTGTTGGTTACTTGCAAATTGGTCATTCTGCCGATTTTATAATAGCCGACAACTTAACTGACTTAAACATCTTATCAACCTATATTAACGGAGTATTGGTTTATGATGAAGACAAAACATATTTTGATATTCCTAAATCTGAACCCATAAATCAGTTTTCTTGCGAAACTCCGCTTTTAGAAGACTTTAAATTATCATTATCTGCGGAAAGCAAAATAAAAGTTATAAAAGCAATTGATGGCGATTTAATTACCGATTACGAAGAAATTCAACCTTCTGAAAATTTAATAAAAACAGGTTACGACTTAGAACAAGACATCTTAAAAATAGCTGTATTAAATCGTTACGAGAAAGCCCCAATTCAGATAGCATATATAAAAGGTTTTGGCATGAAAAAAGGGGCTTTTGCACAAAGCATAGCTCACGATAGCCATAATATTGTAGCCGTTGGCACTAATGATAAGGATTTACAAGCATCTGTAAATATGATTATTGAAGGAATGGGCGGAGTTGCGTTTTGCGAAAACCAAACCAAGCAGTATTTAGAATTAGAAATAGCAGGTTTAATGACCAATAAGCCTGTTGGCGAAGTTGCCTCTGCTTATGATTACATTAATCAACTAATAAAACAAGCAGGAAGTATTTTACATGCCCCTTTAATGACAGCATCGTTTATGTCGTTGTTGGTTATACCAAAATTAAAATTAGGCGATAGAGGTTTATTTGATGTGGAAAAATTTGATTTTACTACTTTACAGTAAACATATTCTATTTTACAAAAATTGTTCAATAACAGCCTTTAAATCAGCATATTTAACATAGCCTTTTATGGCAATATTATTAATTACAAATGAAGGTGTCCCATTAAAATCTAATGCAAGGAATTGTAAGTAATTTTTAGTTATATAATTTTCAGCCTCGCCACTTAGCATACACTCTGCAATAAATTCATCTTGTTCAACAAAATCATTTATAATATCATCAAATTGCTTATTACTAACAATTTCAGGCTGAGTAAATAATAGTTGGTTCATCTTATCAACATTACCATATTTTGCCAAACAAGCAGTAATCTTTAACGCTCTAATATCAAAGCTATTATCGTTAAAAGATATTGGTTTTATTACCAATTTAACTATCCCCTTATCAATGTATTCGGCTTTTAATTTATTAAAATCTTCAAAATAAAATTTACGACAAAAACCACAATTATAATTGGAAAACATAACTATATGTATAGGTGCTGAATCGATACCATAAATTATATCTAAATCAGAATATTCAATTTTGGTTTGCACTTTTGTGTATTTTGAATTATTTGTACTCCAAAACCAAATCAGCAAAGCAATACTAACAATTGATATAAAAATTAATATGTATATTCGTTTTTTTTGCATCAGTCTTATTTTCTTATAAAATCTACATATTAAGATAAAGGTTTAATACACCTATATTTCTCTAAATAATTGCTCAAATATAAACTATTATTATCAGACTTTATTTTATTCTTTTATGATTTATAAAAAAATAGCAGTAAAAAATATTTACTGCTATTTATATAATAAATACTAACCTTTCTATTTCACTTCCTCAAAGTCCACATCAGTAACCTCGTCGTCTTTACCTCCGCCAGCTTGCTCGCCTGCATTTGGTTGAGCATTACCTGCTTGCCCCTGTGCTTGAGCTTGTTGCTGAGCATTGTATAAGTCCTGCGATGCTGCTTGGAAAGTATCATTTACTTTCTTAGTTGCTGCATCAATAGCATCAACATCTTGGTTTTTATGAGCCTCTTTAAGTTCTGCTAAAGCGTCCTCAATTGCTTTCTTTTTGTCGGCGGGAATTTTGTCGCCAAACTCTTTTAAGTTCTTTTCAGTTTGGAAAATTAAACTGTCAGCGTGATTGATTTTATCAATCTTTTCCTTAGCCTTTTTGTCCGCATCCTCGTTAGCTTTTGCCTCGTCTTTCATTCTGTTAATTTCCTCATCGCTCAAACCAGACGATGCCTCAATACGGATATTTTGCTCCTTACCAGTTCCTTTATCTTTTGCTGATACATTTAAGATACCGTTTGCGTCAATATCAAAAGTTACCTCAATTTGTGGAACACCACGTGGTGCTGGTGGAATACCGTCTAAGTGGAAACGACCGATTGTTTTGTTGTCGTCAGCCATTGGACGCTCACCTTGTAATACATGAATTTCTACCGATGGCTGATTATCCACAGCTGTGGTAAATGTCTCTGTTTTCTTTGATGGTATTGTTGTATTTGCCTCAATAAGTTTAGTCATAACCTTACCCATTGTCTCAATACCAAGCGATAGTGGAGTTACGTCAAGTAACAATACGTCAGTAACCTCACCAGTAAGTACACCACCTTGAATTGCTGCTCCTGTAGCCACAACCTCGTCAGGGTTTACTCCTTTCGATGGAGTTTTGCCAAAGAAATCCTCAACAATCTTCTGAATAGCTGGGATACGAGTTGAACCACCTACAAGGATTACCTCGTCAATCTCTGATTTGCTGATACCTGCATCTTTAAGCGACTGCTCACAAGGTTTGATAACTGCTTGAATAAAACGGTCAGCAAGTTGCTCAAATTTTGAACGACTAAGTGTTTTTACTAAGTGCTTTGGCACACCGTCAACAGGCATAATATAAGGCAAGTTTATCTCTGTTGATGTTGAACTTGATAGCTCTACTTTTGCCTTTTCAGCAGCCTCTTTTAAGCGTTGTAATGCCATTGGGTCTTTGCGTAAATCTAAACCTTCGTCTTTTTGGAACTCATCAGCTAACCAGTCAATTATTACTTGGTCAAAGTCATCACCACCTAAGTGAGTATCACCATTTGTTGATTTTACCTCGTAAACGCCATCACCAAGTTCAAGTATTGAAATATCGAAAGTACCACCACCAAGGTCAAATACTGCAATCTTCATATCCTTGTTAGCCTTATCTAAGCCGTAAGCTAATGATGCAGCAGTTGGCTCGTTGATAATACGTTTAACTTGCAATCCTGCAATTTCGCCAGCCTCTTTTGTTGCCTGACGCTGAGCATCGTTAAAGTAAGCAGGAACAGTAATTACCGCCTCTGTAACTTCTTGCCCAAGGTAATCTTCAGCAGTTTTTTTCATTTTCTGCAATACCATTGCTGAAATCTCTTGTGGAGAATATTTGCGATCGCCAATCTCAACACGAGGAGTATTGTTGTCGCCTTTTACCATTTTATATGGCACTGCCTCAATTTCTTTGCTTACTGAGTCAAATTTTTCACCCATAAAACGCTTTATTGAGTAAATTGTTTTTTGTGGGTTTGTTATTGCTTGTCGTTTAGCTGGGTCTCCTACTTTACGTTCGCCACCGTCAATAAATGCAACTATTGATGGGGTTGTGCGTTTACCCTCGCTATTTGGAATTATTACAGGCTCGTTACCTTCCATTACAGAAACGCAAGAGTTTGTTGTTCCTAAGTCTATTCCGATTATTTTTCCCATTTTTTTATTATTTAAAAAATTATTTTATTTCGTTTGTTTTGCTCTGTTTAAATCAATCATTGTGCCAAGTATTTTTTGCTTATATTTTATGCCATTGTGTCAGTTTAGGTTATTTTACTGTGCTTATAATGGCATTTTCATGGGGAATTATGTCAGTATTTTGTCAAAAATATAATTTTATAAATAGAAGTAATGTTATAAAAACTCGCACAAATACCCGAGTTAGCTGTGATATGAAAATCGAAACTAATTAAAATTTATCATTGAAAAAAAATCATTAATTTTGCATATAAAATTAAAGAATTTTAGAAAGTGAATAATGAAAAATATCATCTAAAAGCAGAAACGGAATTTACTCGTTTTGAATTTGTAAGTGAAGGAATAAAAGGAACTGTACGGAAAGTTATC
>PDWI01001618.1_pt1 | contig 35181 bp, 31 predicted proteins | sample 1430891 | NCBI WGS metagenome assembly PDWI01 (sample SAMN01162508, study PRJNA174530) | Oral metagenome, whole genome shotgun sequencing project. | biome: Marine environment; feature: Marine mammal; material: Swab sample of the gingival sulcus; isolation source: swab sample of gingival sulcus... | reverse complement strand
GCTTTCACTTTCGTCGGTAAAAGATGCTCATGTGGTTGCCACAACCCCTTTTTTCAAGGCTGCTCAGATAGTTAACTGCTTAAGTTGGCGCGTATGAGGCAATAGCTCCCCCCCAGCGATAATGCCTTGCTGAAACTCGCCCACTGAACGAACATCTATTAGACGAATTTTTTCACTTTTGTCGATGAGCGCTTTGAGCCCTTGTGCATCCAGCTCGTTAATTCCGTACATAAAACCTGCAATTCTAAAAACATTAAATTATGCTAATAATCTAATGATTATGCAATCTGCATGCAACTATTCCGGCAAGGAACAGAAGCCGCCATGCTACAGTCTATATACACTTACACACTTGAATCTATGAATCACCGTCACCGGCAAGGAGCGCTATTATGTCCCTAAAATATCTTGGAAAACTGCTGGCTTCACTCTTAGCCAGCTTGCTCACAATGCCAACTTTCGCTCAATTAAAACTAGACTTACCCGACACCAGCCAACTTCCTGAAATGGGCAATCCTGATATCAGCACATTTAGTCCCATCAATGAAGCAGCACTAGGCAAACAGCTTTATCGCAGCATACGCCGCTCTAGACCAATAATTGAAGACCCAGAACTAAACACTTGGATACAGTCACTTGGCAATCGTCTGGCCTTAAGCTCCCCCCACGCAACCGGCCAGCTCTATTTTGCCATTGAAAACAATCCCGCTATTAATGCGCATACTTTGCTAGGTGGTGTTATTATTATTAACTCAGGCTTGATCCTCAGCACACAATCCGAAAGTGAATTGGCAGCAGTGATGGCCCATGAGATAGCCCATGTTTCACAACATCATATTGCCCGTATGCTCAAGGGAAACCATAACAACCCTTTTCTTACTGGACTTGGTATATTGGCTGGCGCAGTAGTCGCCTCACAAAGTGATAAGCCTGATGTAGCACGCGCCATTATTACCGGCACTATGGCACTACAGGCACATAATCAAATTGTTTTCAGTCACCGTGCCGAATCAGAAGCTGACCGAATCGGCTTACGCACACTAACAGCAGCACACTTTGACCCCGCTGCTATGGCCAGCTTTTTGGAAAAACTAGACAGGCAACAAAATAATACTTATGGCGACATTAGCAAATACCTACGCTCCCACCCACTCACCATTGAACGCTTGAGCGAGACGCGCAACCTAGCCAATCAGCTAAGACGCTCCCCTGTGCAGGAAGATAGTAGCTATGCCTTTGCACGAGAAAAGTTGGCACAGTTAACTGGCGAGCGCAGCAATCGTTTGAATAGCCAAGCTCCAGCCCAATTAGCGCAGTATAAAACAGCCTTACGTGCTTTTCAGGCAGATCAACACGACCGTGTTATGCAACTACTCCCTCATCCCAGTCTTAGCCTGCCACAAAATTTATTGACAGCCGCAGCACTCAAACAACTGGGGCACTATCCTGAAGCATTACAACGCTCGCGCGCCCTGCAAAGCCACTACCCGCAACACCAAGCCTTAAATCTATTACTCGCTGAAGCACTGGCAGGCAATCGGCAAGCACCTCAAGCGATTCCTTTGCTTTTACGTTTTGCCAGCCAAGAAACTACTAGCACAGAATTCTTGGAAATAGCGCAACGCATTGCCCAACAAGCAGGCTTTGCAGCAGAAGCACGCCTGTTTAATGCTGAGCGCAGCATTCGTTTGGGACAATACGAACATGCCCAAGCCACCTTACAGGGGGCAGCTAATCTCCCTAGCGCAGCACCGTCAACAGCCGTTCTTATTCGTCAACGTCTAAATGATTTAAGGGAAATGCAAACTGAAAAAGATCGCTTAACAAACTCAAGGACACTCCCCACCCGGTAAATAAGAAACAACGCTAGGGTCAGCACACGCTTTACAGTCATTAGGATAAGTCACTCGCTCCGTGGACGGACAAGGTGTTGTAATACAACGTATGCCTTTATCTCGCACGGCACAAACCGGCGCATATAGTTCATAGCAAATCTCAGGACGGGGATTCTGACACTCGACCAGCTCGACATTGCCTGCTACAGGAGCAGTCCTTACACTCACCGCGTCCTTAGCATTACCGGCGCAAGCAACCAAGCTTGCTCCTAGAAATAATACAAAACCAGCTAAAACCGATAACATTGATAATTTCATGATTTTCCTCGCTATCACCCATGTCTTTTCTTCAATACTCTTGCAGCGCTTCCTAGGAAGACGTAATCTTGGACGCTGATCAATGCTTAGAAGGAGCCTTTTTATGAATCTGGATCAGGCCCGTTTCAATATGGTTGAACAGCAAATTCGTCCTTGGGATGTACTCGATCAGACCGTACTGGATACCTTTAGGTTTCTTCCCCGCGAAAAATTTGTACCTACTGCCTGGCAGAATCTTGCTTTTGCTGATATTGAAATTCCGCTAGATCACAATGAAAACATGATGTTCCCACGGGTTGAGGCGCGTATGTTGCAAGAACTTGCCATTACCCCCACCGATCAATGCCTAGAAATTGGCACTGGTAGCGGGTTTGTTACCGCTTGTATAGCTACTTTGGGGCAGCATGTTGATAGTGTTGATATTTACAGCGAATTCTCACTTCAAGCAGAAAGCATATTAAACTCTATAAATATTACTAATTTTAGTCTTTACAACGATGATGCCAGTCATGGATGGCAGGGTATTCCAGCCAAACTGTATGATGCCATTGCAGTCACCGGCTCACTGCCTGAATATATCACAGCATTTGAGCAACGCCTTGCACCAGGGGGACGGCTTTATATTACAGTAGGTCAACGGTCGGTCATGTATGCCATGCTTATTGAGCGGGATAAAGAAGAAGAGAATGTTTTCCATCGTAAAACTTTATTCGAAACATGGCTTAAACCACTAGTCGGTGCAGAAGTAATGCCTAGTTTTCAATTCTGAAGCTATTGTAACAGCGCGCTGCGCCACCTGCTCAGGTGATTTTTACTAAAAATCAACCAGCTATTTTATAGCAAAAGGCTATAATGCCCGACAATAAAGCTGAACAGGGGACCTTCACAGGTTAAAAAAGGATTTATGAAAAAAGCTATATTAACTACTGCCATTACAGCATCGCTCTCTTTCTCCAGCTTGCCTGCCTATGCGGAAAATCTTCTACAAGTTTATACGCAGGCCAAGGCTTATGATGCACAACTAAAAGCCTATGAAAGTAATTACTTAGCTACACTGGAAAATAAGCCGCAGGCATTGGCAGCCAAAAAACCACAAGTCAATTTCAGCGCAGGTGCTGCTCTCAATCAGCAATTTGATATTCGAGACAGTAATGACTCCACTTCATTAAATACTAATTACAGTATCGGCATTACTAAATCTGTTTATAACCGCCATCTTGATGCTCAGATCGACAAGGTCGATGTTGCCATTTCACAGGCACAAACACGCTTGGAAAGTCAACGTCAAGCTTTGATCATGCGAGTCGTTGCGCCATACTTTGACTACTTACTGGCACAAGAAAATCTACAATTCGCCATTACCGAAAAAAATGCTATCAAACGGCAATTAGAACAGGTCAGAGCTTATTTTGATGCAGGCCGTTCAGCCATTACCGATGTGCGCGAAGCTGAAGCTCGTTACAATTTCTCCTTGTCGCGTGAAATTGCTGCTAAACAAAGCGTGACTACGGCACAGGAAAACTTGCGCGTATTGACAGGACGTCAATATCAGGTATTGATGGGACCACAGGAAAATATGCCACTTGTTATACCTGCTCCTAAATCGATGGAAGCGTGGGTCGATTTAGCCAAACGCGCCAGTCTTCCCCTGCAAGTTGCTCGTCAAGCTATTGAGGTAGCACAAAAAGAAATCGAAGTGCAACGTTCCAAAGAGCGCAACCCGGTCGTTAATGTCTATGCGCGCCACAATGGTAGTTGGACAGAAACAGATACCCCAATTGACCCTATTAATGCAGGTGGCACACTTGGTATAGAACTAAAAATTCCTCTGTATCAAGGGGGTGTAGTACATTCCAAAATTCGTCAGGCGCAACACCATTTCCGCCAAGCACAGCAAGAGTACGAATATCAGGAAAGACAAATCGAGCAACAAGTACGCAATGCTTATCAAAGCATCGAATCCGCTATTAGTCAGGTTCAAGCGCAACGCCAAGCACTGCTGTCAGCTCAAACAGCAGCGAAAGCAACCAAAGTTGGCTTTGAAGTAGGTACACGCACAGCAGTCGATGTTTTGACTTCGCTACGCGATGTCTTTGCAGCACAAAGAGACTGCGCCCGCGCGCGCTATAACTACTTGCTGAGCACACTGCAATTAAGACAAGCTGCGGGAACACTCTCCGAAGAAGACTTGCAAACGCTGACCACCACCCTCACCAAGACTTACAAATAAGCGTTTGCTTAAAAACACTCCCCTCCCTAAGCTGTACAAAGTTAGGGAAGGGGAGGGTATAGCCAAAAGAAGAAGTACCTAGCCACTAAGCCCATCACCAATAAGCATAATAAGCAAACATCCGTACTACCACCGACTTTGCTATTACTGCTTTCATCATCAATACTCTGAACCTTAATAAGGATTTCGTCCTCAGCACTCAAGCCAGTATCATCTGTTACAATTAACTTAAAACGTAAATCCTGCGCTTTTGCGGGGGCTGTAAAACTTACTTTAGCTTGGTTCGGACTGCTGAGTGCGACAGAGTCGCCTGCTAATTGCGTCCAAGCATATTGAACAATTTGACTACCTAATTCAGTGTCATCACTACTGCCACCTGCATCTAAACTAACACTAGCACCCAATGCTACACTTTGGTCTTTACCCGCTACGGCTTTAGGTGCTGCTCCTACCGACTTGACTGCCCGATAAGCATCGACTATACCCGCTCCGCACGTTTCGGTCGTACAAATACAGGCCGTTTCCTGATTAGGATTACAACCTTTGGCATCACTAGAGCCGCTGATACTACTGGGAAATGGCCGAGCTGTTTTTTGCAGGCGCTCTTTTAAGAAATCCACAAGCTTGTCCTTAGCCACCACCGAACCATCACGTAACTTATCATTGGAAGCCAGCATCAGTGCCAAAATACCCGCTACCTGAGGCGCTGCTTGGCTAGTACCACTTTCAGCATGCACACTATCCTGCTCAGGCGCATAAGCTCCTGTATTATAAGTTGAAACAATATCTACAGCCGGTGCAGCAATCGTATTCGCTGTTCCATAATTGGCAAATGGCGCACGCGCACCATCCTTAGTGAGTCCAGTCACAGCGATAACACCCTTGCAATTGGCGGGGGAAGAGCCTTCTACATTACGATTTTCATTGCCAGCAGCAACCACAACCGCGAGACCCAGCTTTTTCAAAGTATCTACCGCCGCCTGCTCAGTACGCGAACACTCTTCAAAAGAATCCGTCCCAATACTGAGGTTGACAATATGGGCGGGATTAGGATTCACCGGCAATCCAGGTACCGGTTCCCCCGCAGCCCAGAGCATGCCATCGACTTCATCTGACATTGAACCACCTTGATCAGACAAAATGCGCACACTTAATAAGCGTGTTGCCCAAGCTGTTCCAGCCACCGCCAAATTATTGTCACCTTTAGCCGCCACAATACCGGCTATATGTGTACCATGCCATGCACTTGTCGTACTACTACCGACCGCAGCTCCTGTATCTACGGGATTAGCGTCACGACCATCGTTATCATTGGCAGTTTCAGCATCAGAAATCATGTCAAAGCCAGCACGACTGGCCTTGCCACTTACTAAATTTGGTACTAAATCGGCATGCTCTAAAATGCCAGAATCCAATATCCCCACAACAATATCAGAACTACCCTGTGTAAGAGACCAAGCATTCACCAAATTGGCAGCACCTGCATAGTGTTCGGGTGCTTGCAAATACCATTGCTTAGCAAACTCAGGATCATCAGGTGTCTTAGCGCGTGGATAACGCTTACTGTCAGGCTCTACATAAAGCATTTCAGGGTGCTGATCCATCACTGCTTTGGCATAAAGCTGAGCGTCTGTAAAAGACATAACATAAGGTAACTTTAATACATGAGCACCTATCACTTCTGACATGGGTCGCTTGTAACTAACCTGTAAACCCGTACTATTTGCAACATTATTGACTAGGCGCGCTTGCAAAGCGCTGCCTGTCATTTTTGCCTGTAATTCAGGTCGGTATTTGACAATTAATTGCTCTACATGGTTTTGCGCAAAACCAGTGCTACCCCAAAGCATTAGCAGCATACCTAAATACCAACATGTCCTAAGCATCATTAGCCCTTCCTCCTGATGAGACTGCCAAATTTTTAACGTAGACACCGTGGTAAATCCGGCTCGGCGTATTCAACATCATCCCGTTCAGTCAGTCGCTTCGTCAAAGCCTCAGCAGATTCACGCTCCAATGCAGGCGATAGCATCAATAAATGTAAGCCCATTGACATCGCTTGCTTGTAGCTCAATTGGGTATCCTCTGTTTCAGATTGCAACTGTGCCACATAAACCTCGGGTAAAGTCCGACCCGCTTCAAAGCCCAGTTGCGGCGCAGGCTTGAGAATTATTTGCTGGATTAACATCGTATTAGTCATTTCACATCCTTGAATAATCGGCGTAAACCCCAATAAAAGCGCCCAAAAAAACACTTTCATAACAATAAGTCTCCAAAGAGAATGGGTAAATGATTATGCAGCATCCGCTTTAGCAGCGCGCTTGCGCTCATGCTCCAATAAATGACGCTTGCGAATACGAATACTTTGCGGTGTTACTTCCACCAATTCATCATCATCAATAAACTCTAAAGCCTGCTCCAGCGTAAAGCGAATCGGTGGCGTCAAAATCAAATTTTCATCCGTACCGGCAGCACGAATATTGGTCAACTGCTTAGCTTTAAGTGGATTTACCACCAAGTCATTGTCACGGCTATGAATACCAATCACCATGCCTTCATACACTTCTTCGGCATGTCCAATGAACAAACGCCCACGCTCCTGTAAATTAAACAGGGCATAAGCCAGTGCTTTACCGGTTGCATTAGAAATCATAACGCCATTAATACGCTGGCCAATGCTACCTAACTTATAAGCACCATAATGATCAAAGGTGTGATAAAGCAGACCTGTACCGGAAGTGCTGGTCATAAACTCAGTCTGAAAACCAATCAAGCCACGTGAAGGAATGACATACTCTAAACGTACCCGACCTTTGCCATCAGGCATCATATCCCTCAGCTCACCCCGACGCTCACCCAGCTTTTCCATGATAGCGCCTTGGTTTTGCTCTTCAATATCCAGTGTAACCACTTCGTAAGGTTCTAGCTTTTCACCATTTTCCTCACGAATAATCACCTCAGGACGAGAGACAGCCAGCTCATAACCTTCACGGCGCATATTTTCAATCAATACCCCTAAATGCAACTCACCACGCCCTGAAACACGAAACTTCTCGGGATCATTCGTAGCTTCTACACGCAAAGCGACGTTATGTAGTAATTCTTGTTGCAAACGCTCCTGCAAACGACGGGAGGATGTGCCAGTTTTTACTTCACGCCCAGCAAACGGTGAAGTATTCACCTGAAAGGTCATCGTCACAGTAGGCTCGTCCACCATTAATGCAGGTAGGGCTTCTACATTATCTGGGTCACACAAAGTATCCGAGATATACAGCTCATCCATGCCAGAGAAAGCAATAATATCGCCTGCTTGAGACTCAGCTACTTCGATCCGCTCTAAGCCATTAAAGCCCAGAATCTTTAAAATACGGCCACTACGAACATTACCCTCACGATCAACGGCTTTAATTTGCGTATTTGTCTTGATTTTACCCTGCTTGATTCGACCAATACCGATGACTCCCAAATAGGGGTTATAGTCCAGTTGGCTGACCTGCAAACGAAAAGGCGCATCAGGATCAACATCTGGCGCAGGTACATATTGGAGAATCGTTTCAAACAAGGGTGTCATATCCCCTTCAGAAACAGACTCATCCAAACCGGCAAAACCATTTAAAGCCGAAGCATAAACAACCGGAAAGTCCAATTGCTCATCGCTCGCGCCCAAGTTATCAAACAACTCAAATACCTGATCCATGACCCAATGGGGGCGTGCACCCGGGCGATCAATCTTGTTAATCACCACAATCGGGCGCAAACCGTGTGCAAAGGCTTTTTGGGTGACAAAGCGTGTTTGCGGCATAGGCCCATCGACAGCATCAACCAATAACAGCACAGAATCCACCATCGACAAGACTCGCTCTACCTCACCGCCGAAATCAGCATGCCCGGGGGTATCCACAATATTAATACGGTATTGCGTACCCTTTTCGGGATGCGTCCAGCACAGCGCAGTATTTTTGGCGAGAATCGTGATTCCACGCTCCTTTTCTAGCGCATTGGAATCCATCATACGCTCGGAAATTTCCGCACGTGCATCCAGCGTACCGGATTGTTGCAAAAGCTTGTCCACCAAAGTGGTTTTACCGTGATCAACGTGGGCAATGATGGCAATATTACGAAGATTGTTTATTTTCAGTTGGTTAGCTTGCATTTAAAATAGTTCTCAAAAAATATGTACAGTAATTTGCACTAGAAATTCTGAACTATTCTACATGAACGCCTGCAAACACAAAAATCCACCATACCCAGAATCGAAAACCATGCAGACAAGGCAGAAGCATCTGGAGCAAAGAAAATTAGAGAGCGCTGCTTAGTGAAAACGAGCAACTACCTTGACAAACACTGGGATTCTTTGATATTCGGTTGGAATGTGCTTTTTTACGTAACAATAGAGGAATTTACTCATAATCACCCCTACTATGGGGAGTTTTTAGGTGTTGAGATTACGGAAGAGAGTATCTTTTTCAACCCTTTCCCACGCGAATCTATGAAAATGCTCCGATTAACAACTAATGGTTCCATAGGTGTAGCTTTTGCTTTGTTAGCCGTTCTTTGTTGGTCAACGGCAATTATTTTAAGTAAACAAAGTCTTGAGCAGTTTGATTCAAATCAGTTATTTATAACCCAATTACTTTCTGCCACGGTTTTTTCATGGCTATTTCTGATATTAAAAAAACAAAAAATTTCACTGCAACCAGAAATGCTGAAAAATTATCTATTAGGATTTTTAGAGCCATTTTTAGCTTACACATTTAGCTTGTATGGAATGACATTAATCTCTGCGAGCACTACTTCTATTTTGTTTTCAACAGAATCACTGATGATTGTACTTTTGTCACTCTCATTACTTAAGCATCATATTGACGATAAAAAACTTTTTTTTGCACTATTAATTATTTCGTTTGCAGGGGTAGTGCTGGTTGCATTGCCAGATATCACAGCTTCAGAAAAAGATAACTTATGGGGATATTTTTGGGTATTATTAGGCGTTTTTTGTGCTGCCCTTTATGTGTTTTTCTCCTCACAAATAGTTGCTAATCAACAGCCTGTCGCGTTGTTAACAGGACAACTTAGTTTTTGTAGTATATTAAGTTTGTCCATTTTTCTTCCATTCATTACTTGGGAAAGACAGCCATTTAACGAAAGTATAGTAGCTATTATTTCTGGCGTGTTGCAATACTTTTTAGCATTTGTTTTTTATCTACATGCTCTAAAATATATCTCTGCAAACTTGGCTGGAATGATGCTATATTTTATTCCTGTTGCCGTAATGATAATGTCTTTCTGTTTTTTATCAGAAATAATTCACTTACTACAGGCTGTTGGAGGAATACTCACTATACTCAGTATAGCCTATCTAGCTTACAGGTTTGAATAGAAAAAAACTTATTTACCAACAAAAAAGGCTCTTTGGGATTTTCCGTGGTCAGGCACAAGATGTAGTATCCCAAAGCATTCAGCCTATTAGTAAGGAAAGCCCATGCCCGCCATTTTTCAAATCCCCCTAGACATTCCTGATGTCGAAATCCTGTCGGTGCAAAACGGCGAGGAAGGCTCCCTATCTGTCGATTCTTGAACGTAAGGTCTTCGCAGCTATTTCTGTTTCAACAACAATTGATGGAGGAATAGCAGGAAATTGAGGGCGAACATGGCATGATTTTAGCCATATTTGCTTTTCCTACAAGGTGGCCAGCAAAGATTTTACCGCAGTCAGTGGGTCAGTTTCTTCCGTAAGCTTTACGGTGACGCCTTGGCTAGCGAGTTTGCGTATAAAACCCTCACCACAGCTAGCGGTAATCACATAGTCCAATGCGAATAAAGGATGTTCGCTTTGTCCATCCCAAGCATGAATAGACATTTCCATAGGCAAGTCTAGGCGCTCAGTCTCTTGTGCTTCCTTATCTGTCGTTGCGCTAAAGATAATAAAACGACGGCTCTTGCCTGCATGACCAGTAATTGTGCGAAAATTTTGGCTGCTAACACCAATTTTCATGGTGAAATCCTTATACAGAGATGACAGGACACGACTTTAAAGTCATTTATTGGCGTTTGCATTGCGGATTGGCAATCCTTCACAATACACACACTCAACAATAATTATTCAAGGAATGCGCATGAGCATTGTTAATGTCCTAGCCATACTCGTTTCACTGACAGCTATTTTTAGTTATATCAATGCGCAATGGATTAAGTTACCAAGCACCATTGGTCTATTATTGATTTCAGTCATCTTATCTTTAGTCTTGATTATCTCAGGCTATTTAGGCTTTCATCTGGATGATTATGCCCAGACTATTTTAACAAGTATTGATTTTAATGAAACACTGATGCAAGGCATGCTGAGTGCGTTGCTATTCGCTGGGGCTTTGCACGTCAATTTGGAAGACCTAGCCCGTGAAAAATGGGTGGTGGCTGTGTTGGCTAGCGTGGGTGTGGTGACTTCAAGCTTTTTAGTAGGTGTTGCTGCTTACTATTTATTGCCTGTTTTAGGGCTACAAATACCGCTGATATATTGCTTATTATTTGGCGCATTAATCGCACCGACAGACCCGATCGCAGTATTAGGTATTTTGAAAAGTGTCGGCGCACCTAAATCGTTAGAAACCAAAATTGCGGGCGAATCGCTGTTTAATGACGGTGTGGCAGTGGTGGTTTTTCTGGTATTGCTGGGCTTTGTGGCTAGTGGGGCACATAGCGAAGGACATGCTGATCTGAGTGTTGGAGGTGTGCTCACTTTATTTATTAAAGAAGCGATGGGTGGCGTTGGTTTTGGCCTGCTAACAGGCTATGTAGCCTATAAAATGCTGGCTAGTATTGATAACTATCAGGTTGAGTTATTGATTACCCTTGCTTTGGTACTTGGTGGCTACTCTGCTGCCATGGCACTGCATATTTCAGGGCCAATTGCGATTGTAGTGGCCGGTCTAATGATCGGTAATTCAGGTCGTCGTTTTGCCATGTCAGATAAAACCCGTGAGCATTTGGATATGTTTTGGGAATTGGTGGATGAAATCTTAAATGCCATTTTATTTGTGTTGATTGGATTGGAATTATTAGTACTGACCTTGAAGCTGAATTATATCTGGGCGGGTCTTATTATGATTCCCGTTACCCTACTGGCACGCTTTATTGCAGTTGGTATACCCATTGCGTTAATGAAAAAAAGACGCACTTTTACACCCCGTGTGATACGTATTTTAACTTGGGGGGGCTTACGTGGAGGCATTTCGGTTGCCTTGGCCTTATCTTTACCCGCAGGAGCAGAGCGTGAGTCTATTTTGGTGATGACTTATGTGATTGTGCTATTTTCGATTTTGGTGCAAGGTTTGACCGTAGGGCGCTTGATCAAACATGAGCAATAGGAACAACACAGCAAGTGCGAGATTTAAGTAGGCTGAGTTGCTACAAAGACAGTGCTGGTGTGAGGCTGTATCTGTAGCAAGCAAGCTTGGTTTCACTTAATTTTTTATACGGCTTGTCCCGCACACCAGCCAGAAGCCCAAGCCCATTGAAAATTGTAGCCTCCCAACCAGCCAGTCACATCAACCGTTTCCCCAATAAAATACAAACCAGGTACTTTACGCGCCTCAAATGTTTTCGAGGATAATTCTTTAGTGTCAACACCACCCAGCGCAACTTCAGCAGTACGCATACCTTCTGTGCCGGAAGGATACAATACCCAATGATTGAGCTGTTCGCCTATGTTTTGCAGAGCTTTATCACCATATTGTGCCAATGGTCGATTTTGAAAGCGAGTTTCACACAAGCGTGTCACCAAGCGCGCCGGTAATACCTTAGCCAAAATAGTTTTTAATTCTGTTTTGGGGTGGGATTGCTTCGCATGCAGCAACCACTCTGCGGCATTTTGCTCAGGCAATAAATCAATGCTAATCGCATCACCCATTTGCCAATAAGAGGAAACTTGTAACATCGCCGGACCGCTTAAACCACGATGGGTAAATAAAAGATTTTCCCGAAAGCAAGCCTTATTACAACAAGCTTGCACAGCCGTGCTAAGTCCTGATAAACCCGCAAACAGACCTTGTAGTACCTCAGGCGAAAAGGTAAATGGCACCAGTGCGGGCTTAAAAGGAATACTATGCAAACCCATACTTTTAGCGAGCTGTACACCAAAGTCAGTCGAGCCCATGCGCGGAATAGAAGGACCACCTGTCGCTATGACCAAAGATTGGCAGTACTGTGTTCCTTGAGAAGTATGCAGTACAAAACCATTAGTACTTGTGCGTTGTATAGGTAACTCTATCTGAGTATTCAAGCCTAAAGTCACCCCAACGGCGGCGCACTCATGCCACAGCATATTCACAATAGCAGGGGCTTTTTGGTCACAGAATAATTGTCCTAAGGTTTTTTCATGCCAGCTCAAGTGATATTGGCGTAACAGTGTTAGAAAGTCATGAACGGTGTAACGTGCCAAGGCTGATTTACAAAAGTGTGGATTACGTGACAGATAGGCATTAGGGTGTATATACAGATTGCTGAAATTGCAGCGTCCACCACCGGAAATTAGAATCTTTTTGCCAATCTTTTCAGCTTTATCCAATAGCAAAACACGTTTCCCACGCCGTCCTGCCTGTGCCGCACACATGAGTCCGGCAGCACCTGCACCTACAATAATGACATCCCAGTTTTGTCCGGTGATGGTGTGTGGGGGGTATGAAAAGGAAGTCGCTTTCATCATAGCAGTGGATAATAATCTGCTTAGCCCCAATAAAAAAGCCTGCTGAAGCAGGCTTTTAGCTAATAAACAACCTTGGCTATTACCATTTTATCGTGACATCACGGCGACCAAAGTGCAGCGCTTTTTTACGATCTTCACCCATATAGATGTCGATTTTCTTCTCCCAGCGGCGGTGCATTTTGTCAAGTACAAGGTACTCACCTTCCATACCGCTGATTTTTACCTTATCTTTATGTTTCAGGCCGTATTTGTGTAATAAGTCACGTGATACAGCGATAGCTTTCATACCTGGTTTTAGATGATCCCCCCACGCTGCAATGTCAGGCGTGTCATCCGTTTGATTTTTGAGAGAATTGTAGGCTGTTGCCGTGACGCGAAGGCTATTATTTGTCTTCTTGTTTAATTCCTTTGCGCTAGTACCACTTGCGGCAAATACCAGTGCTGAACAAATGAGAAAACATTTAAACTTAGTCATATAACAGTAACCTGATTTATTGTTTAACAAGTTTTTTGGCTAAAACAGACAAGAGCCATAAAACCAGAGTCGGCGACTCTAGCATGTAAGAACATGCTAATGAACGTATGTTCCAGTCATTTTTTCGATGATATTAGATAACTAACAACATGATTCTTAATGGCTATTTATCTGGTATTTTGGCCATTAATATTTCTTATTGGCCTGTTTTAAGGCGATTTTTTGTTTAAGTTGCCTTGAAGAGCTGAAAAGTTCATCAATTTGTTTTTTGTATTAATCAAAAATAAATAGCACTTATTAGCTAGCTATTCGGTAGGATGACTAAGTGCATGCAGCAGGAGGACATTGGATTTGCTAGGATCCGTTCTTTAGATTGCTGCTAGTGATGCCTTTATGCCGGATATTGTTCTTGCCACCCTAAATGCCCGTTATAACCATGCCTCTCTAGGTCTGCGTTATTTGTATGCCAATTTGGGTAGCAGCCTGCAAGCCAGAGCCGAGATGGTCGAATTTACCATTGCTTTGCGACCATTGGATATGGCTGAGCAATTATTGGCGAAGCAACCTAAAATTATTGGTTTGGGTGTGTATATCTGGAATGTTACTGAAACGACACAGTTGGTGACATTATTAAAGACTTTAGCACCGGAAGTGTTGATTGTACTGGGTGGACCAGAGGTCAGCTATGAAACTGAACAGCAATTGATTACACAATTGGCAGATACGGTGATTACCGGAGCAGGCGAACGACGTTTTCGACTTTATTGTGAGTCAGTTTTATTAAAGGCTAAGACACCTACTAACAAAATCATAGCAGGGGAGGCTTTGGCACTAGATGATTTGCAATTGCCTTATGCCGCTTATCATGATGAAGATTTGCGTAATCGCTTTATCTATGTCGAAGCGTCACGGGGTTGTCCCTTTAAATGTGAGTTTTGCCTCTCTGCTTTGGATAAAACGGCTAAGCCTTTTGGTCTAGAACGCTTTTTAACTGAGATGGAGTGCTTGTGGCAACGCGGCCTGCGTCATTTTAAATTTGTAGATCGCACTTTTAATCTAAAAGTCGCAACGACAACGACTATTCTGGATTTTTTTTTGGAGCGACTGGATGAGCAAACTTTTTTACATTTTGAGTTGATACCCGATCATTTACCGGAAGCCCTTCAGCAACGTATTACCCAATTTCCGCCGGGTAGTTTGCAATTTGAAATAGGCATTCAAAGCTTCAATCCCACAGTGCAGGCACTGATCAGCCGCAAGCAAGACAATAAAAAATCCAAAGCTAATCTGCTGTGGTTGCGTCAACATACCCATGCTCACCTGCATACCGACTTGATCTTTGGCTTGCCAAGTGAGGATTTGCAGAGTTTTGCGACAGGCTTTGATACTTTAATAAGCTTGAAGCCGCATGAAATACAAGTAGGTATTCTGAAACGTCTACGCGGCACACCCATTATTCGCCATACCGAAGCCTTCCAAATGGTCTATAACCCCTTACCCCCTTACAATATACTAAGTACAGACCGCGTTGATTTTAAAACGCTACAGCAGATGAATCGCTTTGCTCGCTACTGGGATCTGATTGGCAATTCTGGACGTTTTGAGCAAACCTTGCCATTATTATTGGGCGATGCACCATTTTGGCGCTTTTGGATTTTAAGTGAACAACTTTATCAAAATAGTGGCCAAACTCATCAAATAGCTCTGCCGCGTTTGTTTAAATACTTACATCAGATTGCTCTGCATGATTTAAACATTGAGCAAGAGCGCTTAGAAGCAGCCTTGCTAGAAGATTACAGCCACACTGGACAAAAGGGAGCAATACCTTTTCTGACTAGCCTACGGCAAGGCTTCCAAAACCGTCCAACACAAGATGGGCGTAAGCAGCGCCAATTGCGGCATGTGCGTTAAACGATGCGGTATCACTGCGTAACGCTTTTTCGTTATACTGCGCCTCTTACTGCCTTAAATAATTGAACCCTAGAGCACCATGACTGAACGTTTGCAAGAAACAGCGCGTCGCCGTACTTTCGCTATTATTTCGCACCCTGACGCCGGTAAAACCACCATGACTGAAAAGATTTTGCTGTTTGGAGGTGCTATTCAGTTGGCGGGTACAGTAAAAGGTCGTAAAGCTGCACGTCATGCTACTTCAGACTGGATGGCTATGGAAAAAGAGCGTGGCATTTCAGTAACTTCATCGGTTATGCAGTTTCCCTACAATAATCGTATTGTCAATCTGCTGGATACACCCGGACATGAGGACTTTTCTGAAGATACTTATCGAGTATTGACTGCGGTGGACTCGGCCTTGATGGTGATTGATGTTGCTAAAGGAGTCGAGGAACGTACCATTAAGTTAATGGAAGTTTGCCGCTTGCGCGATACACCTATTATGACCTTTATTAATAAACTAGATCGTGAAGGTAAAGAGCCGATTGAGCTATTAGATGAGGTTGAAACAGTACTGAAGATTCAGTGCGCACCTATTACTTGGCCGATTGGTATGGGCAAACGTTTGAAGGGCATTTATCACCTATATCAGGATAAGATTATGCTTTATAAACCTGATACTGAACGTCGTCAGGCTTATGTAGAAATTGTAGGACTCCATAATACTGATTTAGATCGTTTATTTGGTTCACAGGCGCAGGAGTTGCGCGAAGAAATTGAGTTAGTCAAGGGCGCTAGTCACGCATTCGATTTGGATGCTTATTTAAAAGGTGAATTAACACCTGTTTATTTTGGAACGGCTTTGAATAGTTTTGGTATTCGTGAATTGCTAGACGATTTTGTCGAATATGCGCCCGCCCCACAGTCTCGCGCTACGATTTCGCGCCGGGTTGAAGCCAGTGAAGAAAATTTCACAGGTTTTGTCTTTAAGATTCAAGCTAATATGGATCCGCAGCACCGCGATCGTATGGCCTTTGTCAGAGTGTGCTCGGGCAAATTTGAAAAAGGCATGCGCGCTAAGCAGGTACGCCTAGGTAAGGCAATTAAAATACCGGATGCGCTAACTTTTATGGCAGCAGAACGTGAGCATGCTGTTGAAGCTTATCCAGGCGATATTATTGGTATCCATAATCATGGCAGTATTCGTATTGGTGATACTTTTACACAAGGTGAAAATTTGCAATTCACAGGCATTCCTAATTTTGCGCCTGAATTATTTCGCCGAGCGCAGCTAAAAGATCCGCTGAAAATAAAACAATTACAAAAAGGCTTAGATGAACTGTGTGAAGAAGGGGCAACACAATTATTTAGACCCTTAGTGAATAATGATCTGATTTTAGGAGCAGTAGGCGTATTACAATTTGATGTAGTTGCTCAGCGACTTAAAGATGAATACAAGGTCGATGCTCGATTTGAGCCAGTCAATGTACAAACTGCACGCTGGGTGGCTTCTGATGACACCAAAAAGTTCGAAGAATTTAAACGCAAGGCGGAACAAAATTTAGCTTTAGATCATGCCGGGGAACTTGTCTATATCGCGCCAACACGTGTCAATCTACAAATGGCGATGGAAAAATGGCCTGAGGTGCAATTTCTCGCTACTCGTGAACATGGTGTGGCAACGTCATAAGATAAATATGCCCATCCATCATGGTTTATTAATGCCTAAGGCTGACTGTAAAAGAGTGATAATGAAATGAAGAATTTAGCACAACTGACCGCTGCTGTTAAAGAGATTGCCCGTGAAGCCGGTAAGCTCATTATGCAGGTGTATGAGCGCAATGAAGCAGGCATGGAAATAACCAATAAACAAGATAACTCACCACTGACAGAAGCTGATTTAGCCTCACATCGGTATATTGTGGCCTCTTTGCAAGCTTTAACGCCGCAATACCCTATTTTATCCGAGGAATCTGCGGCAATTCCTTATGCTGAGCGTAAACAATGGCAGACTTATTGGTTGGTCGATCCCTTAGATGGCACACGCGAATTTATCAAACGTAATGGCGAATTTGGTGTGTTGATTGCTTTAATTCATGAGCATGAGTCGGTGCTAGGTGTTGTACACGCCCCTGTTTTGGAGACTACTTGGTATGCCAGTTTGGGAAATGGTGCGTTCAAACAGCAGGTCAATGCTGAGGCTAAGCCTATTCAAACAAGAGAACCAAGCGATGTATTAACAATTGTGGGGAGTCGCTCGCATGCAGGCTCTTCTTTGCAAACTTTATTGGAGAAAGTCGGCACACACGAGCTAGTATCTATGGGCAGTATTTTGAAAGCTTGCCTGGTGGCAGACGGGCGCGCTGATTTTTACCCACGTTTAGGGCCTACTTCTGAGTGGGATACTGCGGCTGCGCAAATTATCGTAGAAGAGGCTGGTGGAAAAATGCTACAAACCGATTTTTCTCCCATGCGTTACAATGAGCAAGATTCCTTATTGAATGCCCCTTTTATAGTGTTTGGTAGTGATGCTATCAATTGGGCGGAGCTTTTAGCTGATTAAATGAGCATTTATTAGCAAATTTCAATACTTAATTTATTAAAATTGTAACAAATGTTGCACTACTGTCCCTTCTTTGCAATTTGTTAGCGATAATAGATTGTTTTAAATCATTAGGGTGTTTCCCTTTAGATGGAATCATGCAAAACTCCAAGGACAGCGGTGGTAAAGTACTGATAATTGACGATGATGAGGTGCTACAACGTCTTTTGAAGGAATTTCTGGAGACACATGGCTTTAGCATTTATTCATTGTTATGTGGGGAAGGAATTGATGATTTTTTAGCTAAAAATAATATTGACTTGATCATTTTAGATATTTTATTACCGGGTAAGAATGGTTTTTACTGGTTAGAATGGTTAGCCAAAAATCATTCTGGCTTGCCAGTGTTGCTTTTATCATCAAAAGATAACATCGATTCCAAGATCAACGGCTTGGAGCTGGGTGCTGTTGATTATTTGGTCAAGCCCTTTAATATGACTGAATTACTGTTACGTTTACGTAATATATTGCGTATCTACTCTCATCACGTTCAAGCCGATGCTTATGAATATTTTTTCGATATAGAGCATGCAATATTTATTCGTAATGGCGAGAGAATTAAGCTAACTACCACTGAAGCACGTTTACTTCAGTTTTTACTAGATAATGCAGGTGAAGTCGTGACACGCGATGCGATTTCAGAAGCATTACGTGGTAATAGCCATCATCCTTTGGATCGCAGTATTGATGTACACATTAACCGCCTGCGTAAAAAAATCGAAGAAAAGCCTTCATTGCCTAAATTTCTCAATACTGTTTGGGGAAGAGGGTATCGTTTTACACCACCCCGCCCTCTTCACAAAGATAAGTAGTTAAAAAATCATTCACTTACAGGCTTTAAGCCTAGGCGATGGGCTTATATAAAATACTAGGAGACCGTACAGCAATCCCATGATTGTACGCATAGCAGAAGCAAGCAGGCTTGGGTGATTGATTCCACCACACAGCTAAGCTTATGTTGCCCCTTGCTTGTTGTATATGCTACTGGTATGCGGTATTGTTGATCCCCATTCGTGATCCTCTGCTTGCAGCATCTGAAAAACAATGGTTCTGTTGCATAGCCATGTGCTGGTGCACACCTTAATGCCTGATGCGTAAGCTTAACTAAACGGCTAGGCTAATTGAGGTAATTACGTCCAGTCATTTCCAACCATTTTCTCTATTCATTTCGTTCAGGAGGATTCGCTAAGCATGAATTATTTGATTGCGGTGACGATTGTATGGGCCTTTTCCTTCTCGCTGATCGGGGTTTACCTGTCTGGTCAGGTGGATAGCTATTTTGCGGTCATGATGCGCATTGCTCTAGCTGTATTAGTATTCCTGCCCTTTTTGAAACTACGCTTATTGTCGAAAAAGCACACTTTGACCCTAATAGGCATAGGCGCGGTACAACTGGGGGTTATGTATATTTTTTTCTATCAATCCTTCTTGTTGCTCTCTGTGCCGGAAGTTCTACTCTTCACTATTTTCACGCCGGTTTATGTCGCACTGCTGGATGATTTATTATTTGGACGTTTTACCCCCATCTATTTGGTTACCGCCTTATTAGCGGTTTTAGGTGCTGCGATTATTCGCTACGACGGCGTAAACAATCATTTTTGGCTTGGTTTTTTGGTAGTACAAGGCGCTAATCTATGTTTTGCTCTAGGACAAGTTGCCTACCGCAAACTCGCCAAAGAATTACCCACAAGCTTGCCTTGGCATAATGTTTTTGCATGGTTCTTTGTTGGAGCATTACTCATCGCTGTACCCGCCTGGCTATTATTAGGCAATACGGCCAAATTACCCAGTACCGCTACACAATGGGGTGTCTTGCTCTGGTTAGGGCTGGTTGCTTCTGGCTTAGGTTACTTTGCTTGGAACAAGGGGGCTACCCAAGTTGATGCAGGCACACTAGCTATTATGAATAATGCTCTGATTCCGGCAGGTTTGATTGTTAACCTTACTTTATGGAACCGTGATGAAAATATTAGCCGTTTACTGCTTGGGGGTATGATTATTGTTGCTTCCCTGATGCTTAACTATTGGTGGTTGCAACGACGCAATCTGCAAGAAGATACACTTTAAACCAAACTGACCAAACTAAACCCTATCATAAGGCTCAGGTCAGTGAATAATCCAATGAACGATCACTTGATTTGAGTCTTTATGCTATACCGTCTGGTTTACCAGCGTTTGTGATTGTCACTACTATTCAGGATACAAATTAAGCCTATGAGTCAAACAAGTTCCAAAATCATTTACACCCTTACTGATGAGGCTCCATTATTGGCAACTTACTCTTTTTTGCCAATTATTCAGTCTTATGCCAAAGCAGCCGGTATTACTATTAGCACCAGCGATATTTCGCTTGCTGCACGTATCTTGGCGGAGTTTCCTGACTACTTGCGTGAAGATCAACGCCTTCCCGATAATTTGGGCGAGCTAGGCCGCTTAACCCAAGTACCAGATACCAATATTATCAAGCTACCCAATATTAGCGCTTCCGTACCACAGCTCAGAGCTGCCATTGCAGAACTGCGTGATAAAGGCTACGCTGTGCCGTTGTATCCCGATAATCCCCAATCCGATGAAGACAAAAAGATTATGCAGCGCTATGCCAAAGTTTTAGGCAGTGCGGTCAATCCTGTCTTGCGTGAAGGGAACTCAGATCGCCGCGCCCCCGCAGCCGTTAAGCGCTATGCACGTAATCACCCCCACAAAATGGCTCAATGGAGTCAGGCTTCTCGCACACACGTTTCTCACATGCGTAACGGTGATTTTTATTCCAATGAAAAATCCGCTACGATGGAACGCGCTTGCACCGTACGCATGGAGTTACAAACCCACAGCGGCCATACCATTGTATTCAAGGAAAAATTGGAACTGCTGCAAGGCGAAGTGCTAGACAGCATGTACATGAGCAAAAAAGCGCTGTGCGAGTACTACGAAGAGCAGATAGATGATGCTAGGAAGAGCAATATTCTGCTGTCTGTGCATTTAAAGTCTACCATGATGAAAGTATCGCACCCGATTGTCTTTGGATATGCTGTTAAAACTTTCTTTAAAGACGTATTTGACCAATACGGTGAACTTTTCAAAGAAATTGGCGCAAACCCCAATTACGGCATGGTGAGTATTTACGAAAAGATCAAAGTCTTGCCAGAAGACAAACAAGCTGAAATCAATCAAGCCATACAAAACTGTTACGCCAAGCGCCCCGCTTTAGCGATGGTTAATTCAGACAAAGGCATTACCAATCTACACGCACCGAATGATGTGATTGTCGATGCCTCGATGCCGTCAATGATTCGAGATGGCGGTAAAATGTGGGGCCCCGATGGCAAGCAGCATGATACCAAAGCCTTACTACCCGAAAGCACCTTTGCCCGTATTTATCAAGAAATGATCAATTTCTGTAAAACACACGGTGCATTTGATCCCACTACTATGGGTTCCGTGCCAAATGTAGGTTTAATGGCGCAAAAAGCGGAAGAATATGGTTCACATGACAAAACCTTTGAAATCCCGGAAAACGGCATAGCGCGTGTTGTCGATGATCAAGGCAAAGTTTTGTTTGAGCATCATGTGGAAGCAGGCGACATTTGGCGTACTTGTCAAACCAAAGATGCAGCAGTACGCGATTGGGTCAAGCTGGCGGTTAAACGCGCTCGCCAAGCTAACACACCTGCCGTTTTCTGGTTAGACCCTTATCGCCCGCATGAAAACGAGCTTATTAAAAAGGTAGAAACCTACCTACATGAGTATGATTTGACTGGTGTCGATATTCAAATTATGTCGCAGCTTCGTGCCATGCGCTTTACCTTGGAACGGGTTATTCGTGGCATGGATACCATTTCGGTCACAGGCAATATCTTACGTGACTACCTCACTGACTTATTCCCTATTATGGAATTAGGAACCAGCGCCAAAATGCTGTCCATTGTGCCCTTAATGGCGGGTGGTGGTCTGTTTGAAACGGGTGCAGGTGGTTCCGCTCCCAAGCATGTACAACAATTGCTAAAAGAAAACTACCTACGTTGGGATTCACTGGGTGAATTTCTGGCACTGACGGTTTCCTTAGAAGATGTCGCGCATAAAACCGGCAATACCAAAGCAGCCGTTTTAGCCGAAGCATTGGATAAAGCGGTTGAACGCTTACTGGAAAATGACAAATCCCCCGCTCGCAAGCTTGGCTTCATTGATAACCGTGGTAGCCATTTCTACTTAGCAATGTACTGGGCAGATGCCCTAGCAAACCAAAGCAAAGACACCGAACTTGCACAGCAATTTGCCCCATTAGCGCAAAACCTGCACGAACACGAAGATACCATCTTACAGGAATTAAATCAGGTACAAGGCCAAGCAACTGATATTGGCGGTTACTATGCCCCTGATCCTGAAAAAACCAGCGCGGTGATGCGTCCCAGCCAAACCTTTAATCAAGCTTTGGCGAATTTGAATTAATTTTAGTTTATTTGAATCATCTTTTTATACGCGCCTACTCTTGGCGCGTATAAACATAGATAAAGCCATTCTTTTAGTCAGACATTAGCCGAACATTCAATCCCATACTGCGCAACTTGTCTCCTTCCGTTTCTGCGCGCACCCTCTTCTAGCTGAGCAAAGACGGTCACCAGAAAGCACAGGGGTCACCCTGCTAACCTATGTAATGGGCGGTGTGGTTTTGTCTTTAGGCGCCATGCTCGAACCAAACCCTTCGGAGATATCTAACTTGAATAACAGTGCGTTGCCCATTTTTCTCGGACTCGGCGTTCTTTCTACAGCCGTCCCTTCTTTAGATTTTGCCCTAGTATCAAAGCGATTGCCGGCAATCATCACTGCAATGATTTCGTTATTCGTTCCCATTTTCTCAGGAATTTTTGCATTTCTTATGCTTGGTGAGCACATTTCTGTGATTTTCTTGGCAGGGTGTGCGCTTGTCTTGTTACGCTAAACACAGTTTAAGATAGTGCAGATCGCTCAGGTTTTGCAAGAAGTTTATTTTTTCAACTTTTCTTTCAAGTCTGCGAACGGATTATAAGTGGCTGCCTTGCTACCCGTATCACCGGCTGAACCACCATGTAAAGCCTCGGTCAATTTCTGGTGTTCATAATCATGACAATACAAGCACAGTAGCTCCCAATTACTGCCATCTTGTGGATTATTGTCATGATCATGATCGCGGTGATGCACGGTCAATTCACGCAAATTGCTGTAATTAAATTCTCGCCCACAGCGCCCGCAAATCCAAGGATACAGCTTCAAAGCTTGCTCACGGTAACCTTTGGCACGTTGATCCGCGTATTGACGGGCTTTAGCAATGATTTCATCTTCTTTGCTTGCCATACCTTATTCCTTAAAACATTATCTAAATGAGTAGGATAGCATGTTATGACTATAGCAAAACAAGCTATTTTGCTGCGCCCTTTACAGCCCAATAAACCGGCATTAAGGGATTAAATACGCTAATTTCACCATGACTAAACATAAGCTTTTCTGGTACAGGCTGTGCAGTATCATAGCGCTCCAAGGTAATCTTACCCGTATTGATTGGCAAACCATAAAAGCGTGAGCCATTGAGTGACAAAAAACCCTCCAACTTATCCAGTGCATCAGCTAGTTCAAATACTTGAGCGCTGACTGCCAGCGCATTAGCGACATTGAAAATTCCAGCACAGCCACAAGCACTTTGCTTAGCACTATCCAGATGAGGCGCTGAATCCGTCCCTAGAAAAAAACGTTGATCGCCACTGGTTACAGCATCCACCAAAGCAAGACGATGTTGCTCACGCTTGGCAACGGGTAAGCAATAGTAGTGGGGCTTAATACCACCGACCAGCATTGCATTACGATTAATGGTCAAATGATGGGGTGTGACCGTCGCTACTGTGTGATCGGCACAACGACGCACATATTCGACACCATCACGGGTCGTCAGATGCTCCATAACCAGCTTGAGGCACGGAAAATGTTCCCGTAGGGGGATTAGCTTAGTGTCGATAAACACAGCTTCTCGATCAAAAATATCTACCGCCGGATCAACTACTTCACCATGTACTAGCAAGGGCATACCGATCGCTTCCATGACTTCTAATACCGGATAGATCTTTTCCAAATCACGTACACCAGCCTCTGAATTCGTGGTGGCACCTGCTGGGTAAAGCTTAACAGCACTCACCTCGCCGGTTTCAAAACCTGCTCTTACCTCCTCTGGATTTGTCTGCTCGGTCATATACAAGGTCATTAGCGGCTTAAAGGCACTATTCAGCGGTAAAAGTGCGGTAATCTGTTCACGATAAGCTTTAGCATCCGCAGTGCTCAGCACGGGTGCTTGTAAGTTAGGCATCACCATAGCGCGGGCAAAATGTTGCGCCGTGTAAGGCAAGACAGCTTGTAGCATCTCACCGCTACGTAGGTGTAAATGCCAATCGTCAGGTTGGGTTAAAGTGAGACTTTGAATAAGTTGCATAGCTGAGCTCCCAATGAATTGGCGAAGAATTTTAACAAAGTCTTTGATCAAAGGCAGTGTTCAGCCACTTCGATGACTTTTATTTTATAAGAACTCGGTAGTAGACTGCATCATTGCCTTTATGAGGGTTAGCGCATGATTAGCTTCTTTTCTTCCCAGCACGCCTTACACGCCCCTGAGTATGAATATTTTCGTGGTGAACCTGTGCCTTGCTTTGAATCTCCCCAGCGCGTCGAATTTGTTAAGCAGGCTCTACAAGCTCAAGGACATGAATTACGTGAGCCGGATCAGGACAGCAGCCCTGTATTGCCACAGATTCATGCCGCAGCCTATCTGGAATTTTTGGCCTCAGCTTGGGAACAATGGCTAGCACTGGATGCCAACAATGCTCAGATACAAGCATTCCCATCTACTTGGCCGATTCGCAGTTTTCGTAGTGACAAAGTACCGGAAAACTTTACGGCTAAACTGGGTTTGTACTCATTTGATAATGGCACGCCATTAATGGCTGGTAGCTGGACTGCGGCCAAAGCAGGCGCAGATGCAGCCGTTAGCGCTGCAAATCTATTAGCTGATGGGGAGCAAGGCGTTTTTTGTGCGACTCGCCCCCCCGGACACCACGCCGGAACAGACTTTATGGGCGGTTATTGTTTTATCAACAATGCAGCGCTGGCAGCACAAGCATTACGCATACATGGTGCGTCACAAGTCGCTATTCTTGATGTGGATTATCATCATGGTAATGGCACACAGGAAATTTTCTACAAGCGCTCTGATGTAATATTCGCCAGTATTCACGCTGACCCTATGCAGGAATACCCTTTTTACCTTGGTCATGCTGATGAAAACGGTATTAATCAAGGCGAAGGTTTTAATCTGAATTTACCTTTGGCGCGTGGTTCTGATGTAGAGCAATGGTTTGTAGCATTAGAGACAGCCTGTCAATATATTACCAAGCTCAAGGCTGATACTTTAGTCGTTTCTCTAGGATTAGATACTTTTGCTGATGATCCACTCTCTTCCTTCAATCTCAGTTCAGAACATTTCAAACGTTTAGGTGAACGACTCAACGCTATGAAATTGCCGACCATTTTTATTTTGGAAGGAGGGTATGCCTCGAAACAATTGGGACTCAATGCAGCTCAGGTATTGGCAGGCTTTGAACAATAAGCTCAAGGTATCGCTCACTATAATTTGTTGCTTACTTTAGTCGATCAAGCCAGAGTAACAGGCAGCGAGGTCTTGTTAACGACTATTTTTCCATTGGGCGAAGTTCCCTTGGAGCGTAAATTCTTTTAAATACCAAAGGCTACGAAGTCTTGAATCAAGCTTTAGAACAATGACTGACTGAACGAGCCGCTTCATCATAACGATTAATAAAATTCATGCGACTGTTCTGCTGCTAGCCACTTTACTTCGTAAGCAAGATAATAATAAAATTCTAATATGTCGAAATTTGAATATTTGTAATAAGGAGACTGCGATGAACATCGATAAAATGGTACAAATTATGGCAGGTAGTGTGATCCTAATCAGCTTGCTGCTGGCTGTTTATGTCAATATCAACTGGCTATGGCTGACTGCTTTCGTAGGTGTTAATCTAGTGCAATCTGCTTTCACAGGCTTTTGCCCGTCGGCTATTATTTTCAAAAAGCTGGGCTTCAAGTCTGGCGCTTCATTCTAAAGCGTATTCGCATACCTCCAAGCCAAGCCAAGCCAAGCCAAGCCAAGCAATTTGTATGCTTGCTTGGCTTGAGTGTTTGAGGATTTAGTAAAGCTGTTTCCCTACTGCTGTAATGCGTTTGAATAGTTTCTTGTTGCTGTTCTTGATTACCAAAAAAACGACCTTATCCGTTTCCAGTAGATTTAATAAATCTTGTTGTAAGTTTTCCAGATTTGTCAAACCCATACCTATTTCTACACCCATCACATAAACCGCTTGCTCGGGAAAATGCTTAACTTGTTTTTCGGCAATCCAGACTGCTTTTACCTTTTTGTGTTGATGTATTCTGCCCATTAGCTCAATTTCTAACTCATGCCCATCAACATCCTCCAAGCTATTGGCTGGTAATAAAACATCATCCATTTGCAGCGTGGAGCGCTCTGCATGTGCTTCTTGCATCATATCATTGGCTGTCTCCAGTATTCTCAACCAATGTTCCGCTTGCTCAGCTTGATGAGTACGCGTGTAATACTGCCAAGCAGCCTCAGCAGCATGCAGTGTCAAATGCGGATAAGCCATAGCCTGTTCTATGTAATTTATCCCCACCTGCTTGTCTCGCTGCAACAGTAAGCGCCCCAAAGCCAGTATTCCATCAGGATCATCGGGATAAGCTTTGTGATAACGCACAAACAAAGGCAAAGCATCATCCTTAGGTAAATAGTGATGCGTGATTTCTGCCATTTGCCAGCGCTCCTCTTGCGACAATGATGCCTCATCACGCTGTTTGAGTTGCTGTAATTCCTGCCGTGCTGCTAATGCTTTTTGATGGAAAGCTTGCCAACGCTCATTATTGTCACGCACCCATTGGTAATTAAAATGCTCTAAAATATGCTCAGTTTTTTCCTGTAACCAAGTCAAAGCGCGTGGCGATTGCTCATCAGCGACTAATCCATTAGCTTTCAAAGCCTTTAGCCGCTTCATTAAAGCAGGATGCGTATCGGCAAATTGTGTTTGTTGTTTAAGCGCATTGCGCAGACTCAATGCTAACTCAGCACGGTATTGATGACGCTTAGCAAAAAAATCTTTTAACTGATGATAAATATTGTCATCCGGCTCCGCCTTATTACAGGCACTATCATAAATAGCTTGCCAAAATTTGGCTTGGATTAAATCAGCATAAGCATAAGTTGTAACTAGTGCCGAAGCGGCTGCCTCACGCGAGGTTAATTGCGCTGCCAGTGCATCGGCTTCATATTCATTATTACGAGCCAATACAAAGGAATAGCCTGAAAAATAAGGTTCATACCAATAAAAAAAGCGCCGAATCAAGCCAGTCCCCCAAGTATGATTTTGATCAAGACTATAACTGATGTGCGCCCAACTCATACGCACACGATAAATCCAACTGGCAAATTTACTGTGATTACCTGACAAATGCGCCAATTCATGCGCAATCACCGCACGCGCTTGCTCGACGGAAAGCACCATTAGTAGCTCCAAACCTAGTACTAGCGTGTTTTGATACGGTCCTATCATGCCTAAACGCGGTGTCTGGGCAATCGCTGCATTCATATCCGGCTCAAGAATAATACGGTGAATGGGAGCTGTTTTTAGGAAATGCCGCAGCTTTTCTATTTCAGACCACAACTGTGGAAAATCCTTCTGGCTTAATTCAAAACCTTCAGGCGCTTTAATCCTAACAAATAAAGAGCGTCCTAAAACCCAAATCAAACCGGCCAACACAAAAATAAGCTTGGTTTTCAATAAAAATATCATTAGTGCTGAGCTAGCCAGCATCGCCCACACCATACCAGCAGCCAAACTCACCAGCAGAAACACCATGCCAAAAATAACGGCATACCCCAACCATGCTAGGTATTTTAATCTACGCTTGTAATGTTCGGGATTATTATTAATCTCTTGCTCGGCTTGGACAACCAGTTGTTCAAACTCCAAACGATAGGTAGTACTGCTTTTCATGAGGGGCATCATTTTTTTATTTACGCTGATTAGCTGGGAGTATAGCAAACCCTATACCTAAGCCCGATATTATCCGACTGGATGACAATACTAGTGCAACTTTATTGCAATTAAAAGTAGAGAGGTAGGCTCATAAATACATAGCTTGCTGAAACAAAAACGAAAACAGACACCACCGTCAATACCCAATAAAACTGAGCTTTGTTTTGTCTTTCTAGCGCTTAATCCTATTAGGTTATATAGTACTGCAGCGCAGTGGACTGTCTGCGTCATTGTTTCAACCTACATTATCAGGAACACGCTTTATGAACGCCTCGTTTGCGCCCCAACATATTGCAGAACAACAGCAAGAACCCATTGCATTCATGATGGACTTGTGTGCAAATGAAGACAATGAGGCTATCCACGCTTTTCTCAGTGATCAAAATGAAAGTGAAGTCGCTCATTTATTAGAGTCTTTACCACCTTATGAACGTAACTTAGTGTGGGAGCTAATACCCGAAGCGTGTCGTGCTGATGTACTGGAAGAGTTGGATGATGCAGTACGTAACAACCTACTGGAACGCTTACCAAAAGCCAGTGCGGTTCAAGCCGTCGGCGAGATGGAAGAAGCTGAACTGGTTGACGTACTGGAGTCCGTTTCTGATGAATTAGCCGGTGCTATTCTGCGTTCTCTCAGCGCAGATGAGCGTGCAGCCGTAGAGCAACGGCTAGCCTATCCAGAAGAATCCGCTGGCCGTTATATGGAAACAGACTGGGTCGCTATCCGTGCTGATGTAACGTTGGGTGTCGTGGCTCGCTATTTAAAACGCCTGGATCAACTGCCACCTTACACAGATGGTTTGATGGTCATTGATCGAGAAGGCCGTTATCAAGGCAAGTTGTTTCTCAGTCATTTGCTGACAGCTTCTGATGACAAACTTGTCGCTGAAGTGATGCAGGCCGATGCAGATAGGGTAAATGTCTTGGACAACAGTGATGATTGGGTAGATTTGTTTGAAGATCATGAAACTGAATCTATTGCAGTTGTTAATGATGATGGCAAATTAGTTGGGCGAGTAATTATTGAAGAAGCGATAGATCTCATCCGAGAAAAAGCCAATCAGCAAATCATGGGCATGGCGGGCTTGAATGAGGGAGAAGATTTATTTGCCTCGATTCTGCCCTCAGCTCAACGTCGCATGATTTGGCTGGGCATTAATCTTGTCACAGCTTTTCTAGCCGCTTGGGTTATTGGTTTATTTGAAGCGACTTTGCAGCGAGTGGTTGCTTTGGCTGTACTCATGCCAATTGTTGCCAGCATGGGCGGCATTGCAGGCAGCCAAACGCTAACATTAGCTATTCGAGGCTTAGCTTTAGGGCAAATCTCTTCTGCCAATACACGCTGGCTGGCTGTCAAAGAGATCGCTATTGCTGGAATTAATGGTATCGTTTGGGCAGTGGTGGTTAGCCTAATTGCATTTTTGTGGTTTCAGGATATACACATTTCATTGGTACTGGGCATAGCTATGGTATTGAATCAGTTTGCGGCTGCCATAGCAGGATTAGCTGTACCACTCTTATTGGACAAAGTGGGTATTGATCCAGCTCTATCCGGTTCGGTGATTTTAACTACGGTTACAGACGTGGTTGGTTTTATGAGCTTTTTGGGATTAGCAACATTAATTTTATTGTAAGAAAACAAGCACACTCGCTAGCTTAAATAACCACTTATTCGGGCATTTACTGAAAAGTCAGTTATTTAATGATAAGATTAATTTATCAGTAAACAAACTGATCACAACTAAATAATAACTAAACAGGGGTATTTCATCGTGGATAATCAGGGTCAAAGACAAACGGAAGCCTTAATCCGGTTAATGCTGGCAGCTCGTTACGCTGACCGTAAACTTTCTTTATCAGAAAATGAGGCTTTCCAACACCAATTAGATACTCTGCCTTGGAAGCGCCCAACCTCCAAGCACGGCTTTGTTAGCCAAGCCATGTCCAATGTGCGTAAAGCATTAACCGAAGAGGGAAGCCGTGTGCGTTTGCTGGAAGAAGAATGCAGTCAATTTTTTGACTCTCAAGAAAAACATCATGCGATTCGTGTTGTTGATGCAGTATTGTGCGCCGATGGCGTTGATCCCGCTGAAAGCGAATTAGCACAGCAAGTCCGCCAGTTAATGGGATTAAACAACTGATTAAGACTGGCCATTTATAATTCCTGCATGCTATCCGGCTGCTACTCCATACTCTCCAAGCCGGATGGCAAGCTCTTTGTGCTCTTATGTATGATTTACAAACGATCACGCAGCGAATAATACACCATTGCCAATACCAACAAAGGCCAGCGCAGTAGGACTCCCCCCGGAAACGGATAGCTTGGTAACTTCGCCATAATATCGAAGCGCTCAGCCGAGCCACTCACCGCCTCAGCCATTAACTTACCTGCTAAACTTGCCAAAGCGACCCCGTGACCGGAATAACCACTCGCTGAAAGTACATTGGGCGCCAGACGGCTGAAATTAGGCAAACGGTTTAAGGTAATGGCTAATGTGCCTCCCCAAGCATAGTCGAGTTGAACATCTTTTAACTGTGGGTAAATCTTTAGCAGACGGGGTTGTACTAGTGCGTATATATCTTTAGGGAAATGAGGGCTGTAACTTTCTCCACCTCCAAACAACAAACGATTATCTGCACTCAAACGAAAATAATTAACCACAAAGCGTGAGTCCGCAACAGCGTAGCGATTGCGAATCAGCTCCTGTGCCAATGTTTCAGAAAGTGGCTCGGTTGCAATCATATAGTTATTAATCGGCATAGCACGCGCCGCTAGTTTGCTATTCAAACCATCCAAATAACCATTACAAGCCAACAGTAAATATTGGCTAGTTACCTCACCTTGGGCTTGGGATGTTTTAATCTTGACAAACTGACCATTGCTATAATGTTTCACTGGCGAATTTTCATAAATAACGACACCCGCCTGCCGAGCTGCCCGTGCTAAGCCCAACGCATAATTTAAAGGATGCAAATGAGCAGATTGCTTATTTAAAATGCCACCATAAAAATCCTCTGAACCTATTTCATGGCGAATCACAGCCTTATCTAAAAACTGGATAGCTTGATAGTGATAATCGCGCTGCAACTTTTCTACATAAGCCTGATACTCCGCAACAAAGCGTTGCCGATGAGTAGCGTGAATAATGCCCTCTTGCCAGTCACAATCTATTTGATAGGTCTTTATCAAATCATGACACAGTTGTACAGCCTCTTGTGTCATGTCCCACAAACAATGAGCCATTTCATTGCCAAAGTTTTTTTCCAGCTCAAATTGATCCTGATTTAAGCCATGCCCCACTTGCCCTCCATTACGCCCGGAAGCCCCCCAACCGACACGATGAGCTTCCAGCACAATAACTTTGTATCCCTGCTGCGCCAGATGTAGCGCAGCCGATAGTCCTGTATAACCTGCACCAATAATGCAAACATCTGCTGTTTCAGCGTTTTGTAAAGAAGGAAAAGGAGGCAGGTGATGAGCTGTCGCAGTATACCAAGAATTAGGTGGGTATTGACCAGCTTGGTCATTGCTGTAAAGAAAACTGTGCTTGGACATTGTAGATTTAGGCAATTGCAAATTTTATCGGGAAAAACACTTCCCCCCTAACCCAATAAAGAGACAGGGGGAAATAATGAAAACTTATAAGTAAGCCTTCTCTTGTGCCTGGGCATAAGTTTGATCCAGCGTTTTCGTCGCCTTATCAATTAACTCATCCACTTCAGCATGGCTGATGACTAATGGGGGCGAAATAATCATCGTATCACCCACATGGCGCATTACCAGTCCATTGGCAAAACTATTTTCACGCCCCATTAGACCCACCGTGCCTTTTTCGACAGGAAATGGCTTACGCGTGCTTTTATCAGAAGTCATTTCCAGACCGCCGATTAAACCCACCATGCGTGCCTCACCTACCAATGGATGTTCGCCTAGCTTTAGCCAACGTTCCTGCATATAAGGGCCAATATCGTCGCGTACCCTTTCCACCAACTGTTCGCGCTCTAAAATATCCATGACTGTTAGGGCGGCAGCACAGGCCGCAGGATGCGCAGAGTAAGTATAGCCGTGAAAAAACTCACCACTGTTTGCAATCACTTCAGCAACGTGATCAGCGACCAATACGCCACCCATCGGTAAATAGCCGGACGTTAGCCCTTTGGCAATCGTCATTAAATCAGGCTCAATACCAAAATATTGCGAACCAAACCATTCGCCGGTACGCCCGAAGCCAGTAATTACTTCGTCCGCAATGAGCAATATATTGTATTTGCGACAAATTCGTTGGATTTCTGGCCAGTAGCTCGCCGGAGGAATCACGACACCTCCAGCACCTTGGATCGGTTCACCAATAAACGCAGCCACTTTATCTACACCTAATTCAAGTATGGTTTGTTCCAGCTCTTGGGCACGTTGCAAACCAAAGGCTTCTGGCGATAGATCACCGCCTTCGCTATACCAGTGCGGCTGATTAATATGCACAATCCCCGGAATCGGTAAACCACCTTGGGCGTGCATCACCGCCATTCCCCCTAAGCTAGCACCCGCTACAGTAGAACCATGATAAGCATTCTTGCGGGCAATAATAACTTGCTTATCAGGCTGTCCTTGGACAGCCCAATAATGGCGTACCATGCGCAAAATACTATCGTTAGCATCAGAACCTGAGCCTGTAAAAAACACATGATTGATATGAGCAGGGGCTAAGTCTGCCAAGCGGTTTGCCAACTTTAATGCAGGTGAATGGCTAGTCTGAAAGAAGGTATTGTAATAAGGCAATTCACGCATTTGTGCCGCCACTGCTTCTACAATTTCCTCCCGACCATAACCCACCCCCACACACCATAAACCCGCCATACCATCCAGTATTTTATTACCGTCAATGTCATAAATATAAACACCATCGGCTTTACTAATAATGCGAGAACCCTTGCGATTCAATTGAGCTGTATCTGTGAATGGGTGGATATGATGCGCTGCATCCAGTTGTTGCTCGGGACTAAGCATGAGACCTCCTCTATTATGTGGCTTAAGTGCTTTTAGACAGTTAACAATAAGTGCTCACGCTCCCAAGGACTGACCACTTCCATATACTCTTCAAATTCAAACGCTTTTAGCGCCTTATACACGTTGGAAAACTGCTTGCCCAGTATTTCCTGCAATTCATCGCACTCATCAAAAGCGACCACAGCTTCTTGCAAACCACGGGGCAAACCATAGTTGGCATCGTGTGCATTACCTTTGAATTCTGCATCGGGACGAATCTTGCGTGTCATCCCCAAATACCCCGTCGCCAAACTGGCCGCAATCGCCAAGTAAGGATTAGTGTCCATACCTGCAATGCGATTTTCCACCCGACGAGCATCGGGGCTGCTACGTGGTACACGCAAACCGGCAGAACGATTATCAGTTGACCATTCCAAATTAATGGGCGCTGCATCTCCAGGCATGAGACGACGGAAAGAATTAACATAAGGTGCCATAATACAAGTAGCTGCACCTAAATAAGCTTGCTGACCACCAATAAAGAAATTAAATAACTCGGAAGGCTTACCTTTTTCATTGCTGAAAATATTCATGCCGGTTTTAAGATCGACCACACTTTGATGGATGTGCATGGCACTGCCAGGTTGGTGCTCCATAGGCTTAGCCATAAAAGTAGCATAACAATCGCGGCGCATAGCCGCTTCACGAATCAGACGCTTGAAAATAAACACATGATCTGCCAATTGCAAAGGGTCACCGTGCATGAGATTAATTTCCAACTGTGCAGGGCCGCCCTCCTGGATGATGGTATTGATTTCAAGCCCCTGTGCTTCAGCGAACTTATAGATGTCTTCAATAATGATTTCATACTCATCAATCGCCATCATCGAGAAAGCCTGTCGTCCAACACTCTGACGGCCAGAACGACCTATCGGCGGTTTTAACGGAATATTAGGATCGAGGTTGCGCTCAGTCAGATAAAACTCCAGCTCAGGTGCAACGATGGGCTTCCAACCTTGCTCCGCATAATAGTGTAGGACGCGCTTCAGCACATTGCGGGGAGCCAAACTAACCGGATCGCCATTTTGGTAATGTAAGTCATGAATCACCATCAAACTGGGGTGGCGTGCCCAAGGCAGTGCTCTCAAAGTGCTTAAATCAGAAACTAAACGCAGATCAGTTTCTGTTGCGTAATCGTCTGAGTCATAATCAAAATATTTGCCGGTTATACTCTGGAAGAAAATACTGAAGGGCAAAAAAGTGGGTTGCAGATCAGCAAAGCGAGAAGCTGGCATAGCCTTACCACGTACGACTCCGTGCGTATCAGGGACAACACACTCTACTTCATCAATTTGGTAATGCTTAATGAGTTGCTTCAGTTCTTCCTGGGAATTAGAACGCATGGCAATATAAAAATCTTGCTCGCTCATAAAGTATCCTTTTCCAGGAGGGTTATTATAATCACTAACCTAATGTTTAGACTTTTCAGGTGTGATCACATTTTGTGGTGGACTTTTTAAAAAGTCAATCTAGCGCTAACACAGTGGCTGAAATAAAAAAGCCTAAGTCCCCCACTGATCAGAATATCCTACACGCATAGCAGCTAACGCTTTACAAAAGTCGTGATCACATTGATTGACAGTCATCCAAGCTTAATGCAAGATAATTTTACCTCGGGACTATAGTTCCGACTACTTGGCTGTCAAAGCCACTCACTACTATCCACACACAGCCACTGTATATTGGAGGCCGCCGCATGAAATTACCTCAAGCCTTGGTTAAGAGTTTTGCCATTTCGGCTTTGTCCCTTGCTACCATCCTAGCCGTGCCGCAAGCAAGTGCGACAGATCGCACTTTGAATATCTATAACTGGTCAGATTACATTGATGACTCGGTGATTGAGGATTTTGAAAAATCCACTGGCATTAATATTAACTATGATGTGTTTGACTCTAATGAAGTGTTAGAAACCAAGCTTCTGGCGGGCTCTTCTGGCTATGATTTGGT
>PDWI01001616.1_pt1 | contig 35187 bp, 24 predicted proteins | sample 1430891 | NCBI WGS metagenome assembly PDWI01 (sample SAMN01162508, study PRJNA174530) | Oral metagenome, whole genome shotgun sequencing project. | biome: Marine environment; feature: Marine mammal; material: Swab sample of the gingival sulcus; isolation source: swab sample of gingival sulcus... | reverse complement strand
GTTTAAGAAAGAATTTACTAGAAGAATTGAAGAAAAATATGGAAGAGCATTACCAGATTCTCATATTACCGAGCGGTATTTGGTGCTTGGAGAAATGGTAAGACAGTTTGCTTCATTAAATTGGAAGACGACCAAAGAAAAAGTTGCACAGCTCGAAGCAAAACAAATGTATTACTTTTCTATGGAATTTTTGATAGGAAGACTTCTTACAAATAACCTTATGAATCTTGGCGTATACGAGGTTGTTAAAGAGGGACTAAAGGAATTAAATATTGATATCAATGAGCTTGAAGATGTTGAGAGGGACCCAGGTCTTGGAAATGGAGGCCTTGGTAGGCTTGCTGCATGTTTTTTAGATTCCATTGCGACAATGTCTTATGCAGGTCATGGTAACACCATACGATATGAATATGGTCTATTTAGACAAAAAATAGAAGATGGGTATCAAGTGGAACTTCCAGACGATTGGTTAAGACTTGGCAATGTGTGGGAAGTGAAGAAACCAAAATATGCATTAAAAGTGCCGTTTTGGGGTGATATAGAAATTACAACCGATAGTGAAGGCAAAGTTCATTACGATCATGTTAATCAAGTTTGTGTAAGAGCAGTACCATATGATATTCCGGTAATAGGAAGCGCAACGGAAATGACAAATAGTTTAAGGTTATGGTCATCTGAACCTTGTGAAGATATTCCATCAAACATTGATTTAAGAAAATATTTATCGGAAGTGAAAGATATTACTCAAAATGTATATCCAGATGATAGTACGGAAAGTGGTAAGTATTTAAGAATCAAGCAGCAGTACTTTTTTGTATCTGCTGGATTACAGTCTATCGTAAATGCGCACTTAGAACGATATGGAACCCTTGATAATTTTCATGAAAAGGTGGTTATTCAATTAAATGATACGCATCCAGTGCTTGCGATTCCAGAACTTATGAGAATCTTAATGGATGTTCATACGTATGACTGGGATGATGCTTGGGCCATCGTTTCCAATTGCTTTGCCTATACGAATCACACCATACTATCAGAAGCGCTTGAGAAGTGGCCAGTAAAATATATTAAGCAATTACTTCCTAGAATATTTATGATTATTAAAGAGATTAACAAAAGATATAAATCTAATGTATTTAAGTTAACATCGGATCGGGACATCGTAGAAAGAACCTCTTGTATAAAAGACGATTTTGTTCATATGGCTAATCTAGCAATCATAGGTTCTTTTTCTATAAATGGTGTTGCTGAACTGCATACGGATATATTGAAAAAATCAGTATTTAAAGATTTTTATGGACTGTTTCCGGAGAAATTTAATAGCAAAACAAATGGCGTTACTCATAGGAGATGGCTCGTATATAGCAATCCAGAGTTAAATAATCTTCTTAAAAAATATATTGGGGAAGATTATATATATAATCCATCTGAATTAATAAAACTTATGGATTATGTTGATGATGAACAAGTTCAAAATGAGTTTCTTGAGGTTAAGGCTAAAAGGAAAAAAATACTTGCAGATTTCATAAAAGAAGAAACTGGTATTGACGTTCCTTTGGATAGTATATTTGACACCCTTGCAAAGAGACTTCATGCATACAAGAGGCAACTTTTAAAATGCCTTCACATTATATATTTAATCAAGAAGATAAGAAAAGATCCAGATTTTCATATGGAACACCAAACTTTTATTTTTGCAGCTAAAGCGGCACAGTCGTATGAGTTTGCAAAAAATGTAATAAAACTAATAAATACATTATCAGATATTGTGGAGTCAGATGAGAGGCTTCAACAGTATATTAAAGTGGTGTTTATACCGAATTATAGGGTGTCTGTAGCTGAAATATTAATGAATGCTACGGATGTGTCGGAGCAGATATCTACTGCTGGAAAAGAGGCCAGTGGAACGGGTAATATGAAGTTTATGATGAATGGTGCAATAACGATTGGAACGCTTGACGGAGCAAATGTTGAAATACACGATTTGGTAGGTGAGGAACACGATATTATATTTGGCCTAAAAGTAGAAGATATACAAAAGCATTCTTATAATGGCTATAGTGCTACAAAGATTGCAAATAGTAATCCAGAACTCAAAGAAGTTGTAGAATCCCTCATTGATGGGAGCCTTTGTGATGACAAGAACGAGTTTAAAATTATATATGATGAATTAATGTATAGAAACGATGAATATTTTGTGCTTGGTGATTTTGAAGCTTACCGATTAGCTCAAGAAGAGGTTCAAAGACGATATAAGGCTAGAAATGAATGGGCAAAATCTTGTTTAGTTAATATTGCAAAATCTGGATATTTTTCTTCCGATAGAACGATAGCTAACTATGTAGAAGATATTTGGCATATAGATAAGGTTTTTTAAGATGGATGATAGAATGCAGGCGTTTTGTGATGATTTTGATATCATTACGATATATATGAGCAAGAACTTTTACTCAGCTGAATCGAAAGACTTTTATATTAGCGATTTATGTGGAAATGAAATTTCACTTGATATAGAAAAAGTAGATGATACCGAGAGTGGTAAAGTGTATTCATGTAGAGTAAAAAATGGACAAATAAATGTTGGAAGGGACTACAGCGTGTTTGAAGAACACGCACTTAGCGTGCCGCTCCAATTTAGAAACATAGTGAAAACGAAAGCATTTAATGAGATGTTTTTTGATAATCGGGATGATTTTGGCGCTAGAGTAAATGATGGGAATACGAAATTTGTGGTTTGGGCCCCGTTGGCTACTAGTGTTAGTTTGATCTTAAATCCATATGATGTTAAAGAAATTTATCACATGAAAAGACTTGATAAGGGGAGCTGGGAGATTGAAATTCCTAGAGATTTGCACTCAGTTAATTATCTTTACCTAGTAAATGTAAATGGGAATGTTGTAGAGGCGCTGGATCCTTATGGTTTTAGTTCAATTGCAAATCATAGGACTTCTTCGGTTGTAGACTTCAAAAAGATAGATATCGATTTTCATGATGATAAGTTGAGTGACTTTAGTTCGTATACCGATGCCATCATAGTCGAAACCAGCGTAAGAGATTTTTCTTCCGATCCAAATACTAACATCGTCAACAAAGGAAAGTTTTTGGGCATGATTGAAGAGGGCAGAACTACAAATGAAGGCAATAAAGCGGGGTTTGATTACTTTAAAACTTTGGGCGCGACACATATACAAATTATGCCAGTTAATGATTTTAGTAGTACGGATGAAGTATTTACCAATCGATTTTATAATTGGGGGTATGATCCCGTTCAATATAATACATTAGAAGGCTCATACTCAACCGTTCCGAACGATCCCATTTCAAGAGTTGTTGATTTCTCGAAATTAGTTAGTGCTTTTCACAGGGAAGGTATTCGAGTAAATATCGATGTTGTATATAATCATATGTTTGATGTTAGCCAGTCTTCCTTTGAAAAAATAACACCGTATTACTTCTTTAGAAGAGATTTGAACGGCAATATGAGCAATGGTTCTTTTTGTGGAAATGATGTAGATACAAAAAATGCTATGGTTAGAAAATTTATCATCGATAGTCTTACTCATCTTGTTACACATTACCATATCGATGGTTTCCGATTTGATCTTATGGGCATCATTGACATAGAAACAATGCAAGAAATTGATAAGAAACTTCGAATGATTAAACCGAGTATTATGCTATATGGTGAAGGTTGGAATATGCCAACCATGCTGGATGACTTAGAAAAATCTAGTATCAATAACGCCCAATTACTTCCCACAATAGCGTTCTTTAATGATTATTATCGAGACAATGTAAAAGGGTCTACCAACGCTGATCAAAAAAATGTTAAAGGATATGCACTCGGAGATGGGTTATATAGAAATGCATTTAAAGCAGCATTAGTTGCAAATACTCAAGATACGTTTGGCTCTAAAATGTTTCATTCACCAATTCAGAGTTTATCTTATGTTGAGGCACATGATAATATGACACTTTGGGATAAAATAAAGGAATCTTGTTTTCATGAAACCTTTGAGCAAAAGAAAAAGAGACAGATGTTTACAAATGCGGTTGTAGCATTATCCCAAGGAGTTTGTTTTTACCATATGGGTCAGGAGTTTTGTAGAACGAAGAATGGAGAAGATAATTCCTATCGATCCGATGATAGTATTAACATGATAGATTATAATAGAGCGTTTGAATATAAAGATGTAGCAAATTATACGAGAGATATGATAAAGCTTAGGAGGACAATAAAAGCGTTTAAATTCAATAATTTAGCTGAAATATCAGAAAAAGTATATTTTGAAGATCTTGATAGTGGAATGCTTTTGATGAAAATTGATAAGGTATCAAATGATACTACATATGAAAAGATACTAGTTTATTTTAACCCAACGGTAAACAGCGCATCCTTTCATTTGGATGATACGTACGAACTGATTACAGATGATACCGGTTTTAACGGAAGTATTGTGAAAGATATTAATATCAATCCAATCAGTATATTTGTGTTAGGCAAACCAAAAAAGAATAAGGACAATTAAATGTTATTGTTAACGAGACGATATGAGTTTTTGCTCAGGTTGGTCTCTTTTTTTATACCTAGTTTTCCTATCGGAATAACAATGTATGGTATAATTAAGATATATTACTGATGGATGTTTATGGTTAACGAAGTTCTGTTATGAAAGGAGATGCTTATGCAACGAAATGAAGTTTTAGCTATGATATTAGCAGGGGGCAGAGGTTCTAGATTGAAGCAGTTAACGGGTAAGGTTGCTAAACCAGCTGTTTGTTTTGGTGGTAAATATCGAATTATCGATTTTCCATTAAGTAATTGTGCCAACTCAGGAGTCAATATTATAGGCGTGCTCACTCAATACGAAAGCATTTTTTTGAATTCGTACGTTGCAATGGATCAACGCTGGGGGCTTGACGCAAAGGAATCAGGAATATATGTTCTTCCTCCAAGAGAAAAGGCAGAAGGATTTGGCATATACAGAGGTACGGCAGATGCTATCACTCAAAATATAGATTTTATCGATCTTCATAATCCTAAATATGTGCTTATACTATCTGGCGATCATATATATAAGATGAACTATTCTTGGATGTTAGAAGAACATAAACAGTCAAATTCAGACCTTACGATAGCAGTTCTTGAGGTTCCTTTTGAAGAGGCGTCTAGATTTGGAATAATGAATACGGACGGAGAGGATAGGATAATTGAGTTTGAGGAAAAACCTGAAAACCCTAAGAGTAATTTGGCGTCTATGGGCATTTATATGTTTAATTGGCAGGCACTTAAAAACGCGCTTATATCAGATAGTGAATTAAAGAACTCTTCACATGACTTTGGGAAAGATATTATACCGCTATTCTTATCGGAAAATAAAAAAATCAAGGCGTATCGATTTAAAGGATATTGGATGGATGTTGGAACGATTGAGAGCTTATGGCAATCAAATATGGATTTAATTAGACCAGATAGCGGTATAACAATACGAGATACTGGTTGGAAAATATATACTGAAGACCAATCGCTACCGCCACATTATATTTCAGAAACAGCAACGGTAAAGAATTGTCTTATCAATCAAGGCGCAGTTATACATGGAAGCGTTGAAAACAGCATTATTTTTAATGGTGTCATCGTTGAGAAAGGAGCTGTTGTAAAAAATAGCGTTGTATTTTCAGATGTTACAGTGAAATCGGGTGTAAATGTTGACTATAGTATGGTTATGGGGAATATGACGTTAAAAGAGGGAGACTTTATAGGAGGAGGAGAAGAGCCTATCCTTTTAGTGCATCCTGAAATGAAAGGAGTGGAATAATGGTAAAATCTATGGGAATCATTGCTGTAGAAGGTGACAATGTCAAAATTGAAGGCATGATGAATTATAGACCGATACATACAATTTCTTTTCTTGGTAGATATAAGCTAATTGATTTTCCAATTTCAAATCTGAGCAATTCAGGTATTGATAAGATACATGTATATGTTAAAACAAAACCTAGAACAGTGTTTGAGCATATTGGAACGGGTAGACACTATAATATAAAATCTAAAATTGGAAGAATACGAGTTATGTATGGCGAAAAAGAAATCAGTTCTTCTATTTATAATACTGATGTGCAAAGTTATTTGCAAAATATTGAATATATTAATGGTGAAGATGCAGAATATGTTGTCATAGTGCCTTCCCATTTAACGTATACTCAGGATTTCAAAGAAGTAATCGATACACACATAAAGACTGGTGCGGATATAACAATGTTATATAAAAAAGACAACAAGTCGAAAACGCTTTTTGTTGGTTGTGATTATATGACAATGATAAAAGGGAATAGAGTAATAAGTGTTGAAACCAATATGGGTAGAGAAGACCATAGGAATATTTCTATGGAGTCCTATGTGATGAAAAAATCACTGTTTATCGAATTACTTCAAAAATCAAATGATATTAGTCCTATTTATTGGTTTAAAGACATAGTTTATCAGAATATTAATTCACTGGATATACGAGGCTTTGAAATAGAGTCTAGAGCACTTGCCAGTGTAGACTTAAAATCTTACTTTAATAACAGCATGTATATGCTTAAAGTATATGACTTTGATTTATTTACAGAAGATTGGGAGATTTATACAAAGACAAGTGACTCTCCACCGGCTGTCTATGGAAGCAAAGCGATGGTTAAGAATTCACTCGTTGCCAATGGTTCGGTAATTGATGGGAAGATAACGAACTGTATCATTGGTAGAGATGTTGAAATAAAAGAAGGTGCTGAACTTGAGGATTGTATCGTTATGTCGCACTGTTACATAGGTAGTGGAAAACACCTTAAAAGGGTAATTTTAGATAAAAATGTACGTGTGGAGAGAACAAATGAAATGAAAGCATCGAATGACGATATTATATATATCAATAAAAATGATCATATATAGTTTAGGAGTTGTTTCATGGGCAAAAAAATACTATTTGTTGCATCTGAATGCACACCATATATAAAAAGTGGGGGGCTTGCTGATATTGTCGGTTCGCTACCTTTTCAAATACAAAAACAAGGGTACGAAGTCTCAGTCATATTGCCCCTTTATCAAAAAATAATAAATTCTTACTGGCCCGAACTAAAGCACGAAATTACACTACATATGAATGTGGCAAAGTTTAATACAGAAGTGCGCATCTTTTCACATGACAAGGACGGTATTAAGCATTATTTTGTGGAAAATAGAGCGTATTTTGAAAGAGATGAACTTTATGGATACCCTGATGATGGGGAGCGTTTTAGTTTTTTTCAACATGCAGTATATAGATTTATAATTGAAACGAATAATTATCCAGATATCATACATTCGCATGATTGGCACACTGGCATGATGGCGGCGATTGGTAAACTTTTTTATACACTAGATAATATCAAGCATATATTTACAATACACAACCTAGCTTATCAAGGTAATTTTAGTCCTGACATGCTGGGTTCCTGTTTGGGTCTTTCCTATTCCTATTTTCATGATGGTACTTTGGAATTCAATGGTGCACTTTCTTTTATGAAATCAGCCATTGTGCTCTCGGATAAGATAAATACGGTTTCTAATACATATGCTAATGAGATATTAAGCCCAGAGTTTGGTGAAGGAATGCAGAATATACTACATTACAGAAAACACGATTTATGGGGAATTATGAATGGTATTGATGTTGATGAATTTAATCCAAAAACAGATAATACCATAGCGAAAAAATTTAGTGTGAAGAGCCTTTATAATAAATGGAAAAACAAAATAGCGATTCAAGAATCATTAGGACTTGAAGTAAAAAAAGATGTCTGTCTTATCGGTATGGTATCAAGACTTACCTGGCAAAAAGGGATTCGTTTTGTTTTAGAAAAAATGCCGAGCATTATGGAGCTAGATATTCAACTAGTTGTTTTAGGTACAGGAGATGCAGAATATGAAAAGAATCTTCAAAACTGTGCCGATTATTATAAAGGGAAAATGGCTTATTGTAGTGAATATTCTGAGAAGTTAGCAAAGGATATTTATTCTGCTAGTGATTTGTTCTTAATGCCATCGGTATTTGAACCCTGTGGTATATCACAACAAGTTGCTATGAGATATGCTAGTTTACCTATTGTAAGAGAAACTGGTGGTTTAAAGGATACTGTTGAGGCTTACAACCAGTTTGAGAAAACAGGAAATGGTTTTACATTTGCTGGATTAAATTCAAATGATTTTTTTGAGGTGATTACTCTAGCGGTAGATTTATTCTATCATGAGCCCAAGACGTTTCGACTACTTCAAATGAATGCGATGAATAAAGATTTTTCTTGGGAAAAGTCGGCAGCGTTATATTCAGAAATGTATAAAATGGTATTAAAACAGGGTTGAAATCATATAATATTATCGTAATATTTTTTTCCTTATGAATAATTTAAACGACTGTTTTAAATGGTGTGTTTAAAAATGTCATCAAGTTTGACAGTTTAATGATGGGAGAGTATAATTAGGTTGTTTAACAAGGAGAAAAAAATGAATAGAATATTAAAAAATCTCATATTAGACATACTTGTAATTGTTGCTAGTTTTTATTTTTCAGTGTTGATCAGATTTTATGACATTAGGGCGGATTTAGACAATTATGAATCTTTTTTACTTTATGTAGCTATATTTGTTGTTGTAAAGTTATTTATATATTATTTGTTCAAATTCCATTTAATAATATGGAATTATGCTAGTGTAGCTGATATATTTACACTAATATTGGTTTCAATAATCTCTAACTCAATATTACTTTGTTTTAATTTTATTGGAATCATCAAATTACCCAACTCCATATTTATAATAGCAACACTACTAGATATAGTTTTATTGGTATTGGTTAAATTTTCTCAAAGAATTAAGGGTTATTTTGTCGATAAAAATATATCAAAAGTTATCAAAGTTTTAATAATAGGTGCTGGTGAAGCTGGATCTAGGCTTATAGATGATATAAAGAAAAACAATAATTTAAAATATGAAATTGTAGGCATTATAGATGACCAAAAAGAAAAACAGAATAAAATTGTCAATGGTGTAGAAGTTCTTGGAAGTGTTAGAAACACTAAAAAAATAGTGGAAAAATACAATATAGATAAGGTTGTGCTCGCTATTCCATCGTTAAGTAGAAAAGAACGATATGATGTCATTGAAAAAATGAGGATACCATTTAATATGATATCTACCGTTCCATCATTAAAAGAAATTGTTGAGTATAAGACGGATATTAATAAGATTAAAGAGATCAATATACAAGATTTATTAGGTAGAGAAGAAATTGTGCTTGATAGGACTAGCACCAATAAACTGTTTAATAATAAAGTGGTCCTTATATCAGGTGGTGGAGGTTCCATTGGAAGTGAACTTGCAAGACAAGTCGCTAGAATGAAGCCAAAACAACTTATTCTAGTTGATATATACGAAAATGGAGTATATGATGTTCAAAATGAAATATTAAAAAATAATGAAGGCTTAAATTTAGACGTTTTAATAGAGAGTATACGAGATAGAAATAGGATGGACATAATTTTTGCTAAATATAAGCCAGATATTGTATTGCATGCTGCAGCTCATAAGCATGTGCCGCTGATGGAACATTCGCCACAGTCAGCAGTACTTAATAATGTTTTTGGCACACACAATATCGTAAGAGCTGCCCATGAAAATGGGGTTGAAATATTTTTGCAGATAAGTACAGATAAAGCGGTTAATCCTACCAATATTATGGGTGCCACTAAACGGATTGATGAAATGATTGTTAATTCATATAATTCAATAAGTGATACCACATTTGCTTGTGTACGATTCGGCAATGTGTTAGGTTCAAATGGTTCGGTAGTTCCGTTGTTTAGAAAACAGATTGAAATGGGTGGACCAGTTACTGTAACGGATGAAAGAATAACAAGGTTTTTTATGACAATACCGGAGGCTTGTTCTCTTGTATTAGAGACTGCTACAAAATCAAAAGGTGGAGAAATATTTATTCTTGATATGGGTGAACCTGTAAAAATAATTGATTTAGCTAAAGATATGATAAAATTATCGGGTTATAAAGTTGGCAAAGATATAAAAATAGAGATTACTGGTCTAAGACCAGGTGAAAAATTATATGAAGAGTTGCTCGTAGATCCTGAAAAGGCAAATAAGACAGATAATAAAAAGATATTTATTGAAGATGTTGAATTATTTGATTATGAGAATATGCAAAACGAACTGAAAGAACTCGAAGAGATTGTTTTAAGTGATGATACAACTGCGTTAATAGAGAAAATAGAGAAAATAGTTCCAACATTTAATCGTACGATTAATTAAAGGGTAGTAAAAATATGCGAAAATTAAATACATTGCCAAAAAGGTTTCAAAATGAAACGTGTGAAAAGTACTATAATATTATTGACAAAAAATCGGTTTCTTACTTTATAAAATTTGCCTTTGACAGAGTGATGGCGTTGTTTCTCTTACTGCTATTATCACCGGTTCTACTTGTTTTTAGCATATGGATAAAAATAGATAGTCCGGGGAAGGTTTTTTATAAGCAAGAACGCATAACCCAATATGGTCGTAAGTTTAAAATATTTAAGTTTAGAACAATGGTTGCAGATGCAGATAAAAAAGGGAGTTTGGTAACATTAGAAAATGACAGTCGTATTACGAAAGTTGGCAAGTTAATACGTAAGTATCGATTCGATGAAATTCCACAGTTAATAAATGTCTTTATTGGTGATATGAGTTTTGTTGGTGCAAGACCAGAAGTTCAGAAGTATGTTGATTATTACAGTGATGAAATGGTTGCCACATTACTTTTACCAGCCGGTATTACTTCTGAGGCTAGTATAAACTATAAAGATGAAGATAAGATTATCTCAAAATATTTAGAAAAAAACGAAACGATTGACGAGATTTATGTCAATCGAATTTTACCAGATAAAATGAAATATAATAAAGAGTATATTGAAAATTTTAGTTTTATTGGTGATATGAAAATAATGGTAAAAACAGTATTAAAACTGTTTTAGGAGGCATATGTGAATAGATATAACATTCCTTTTTCGCCCCCAGACATCAGTGAATTAGAAATTCATGAAGTTGTTGATACATTAAAAAGTGGGTGGATTACAACAGGGCCGAAAACAAAATTATTAGAAAAAAGATTATCAGAATATACAAATACGAATAAAACGGTGTGCTTAAATTCAGCTACGGCTGGGTTAGAATTGGTATTGCGTATTTTAGGTGTTACATCTGGAGATGAAGTTATTGTTCCAGCCATGACCTATACAGCAAGCTGCAGTATTATAGAACATGTTGGCGCAACGCCCGTTATTATAGATATACAAAACGATAGTTTTGAAATGGATTATGACAAATTAGAAAATGCGATAACGAATAGAACTAAAGTAATTATTCCCGTTGATTTAGCTGGTATTCCTTGCGATTACGATCGTATATTTAGTATTGTGGAAAACAAAAAGGACTTGTTTCAAGCTAGTAGTGATTATCAAAAAAAATTTAATCGTATCATTGTGTTAACGGATGGTGCTCACTCGCTTGGTTCGAGTTATCATGGTGTACAAACGGGTGGAATTTCTGATTTTACAGTTTTTTCATTTCACGCAGTAAAGAATTTTACAACAGCAGAAGGTGGAAGTGTAACGTGGAAGAGCAACAAGAACATTGATGATGAAGAGTTATATAAATTGTTCCAAATTTATTCCCTACATGGACAAACAAAAGATGCTCTGGCAAAAACTAAAGTTGGCTCATGGGAATATGATATTATTATTCCGGGTTATAAGTGTAATATGACAGATATTATGGCGTCAATTGGACTTGCTCAATTGGATAGGTATGATTCCTTATTAGCTAGAAGGCAAGACATTGTAGAAAAGTATAATAATGGATTTAAGGGTACTATTGTTAAGCCTATAAGACATTTTAGTGATGAGTATCACTCATCGTATCATTTATATAGCGTTCATCTGACTGGAATGACATTGGAGTCGAGAGGTTTACTTATAGAAAAAATGGCAAACAAAGGAATTGCTTGTAATGTACATTATAAGCCAATACCGATGCTCACAGCTTATAAAAACATGGGATTTGATATTGAAAATTATCCGAATGCTTATCATTATTACAGCAATCAATTATCATTACCTCTATATACCAAGTTAAAAGATGAAGAAGTTGATTATATAATTGATAGTTTAATTGAATCGATAGCAGAAGTTTTAAAATAAGGTAAAAACACATATATGTTTCAAATGATGTTTTGAACTGACATTCAACAGGTTGGACCTAACACTAACTTGGAGGATGTCGTTTTTTCGTTCAGTATACAAGGCATCGAAAGTTGACTTATAGATTTTGTTTTGATAGAATTATGTTCGAAAATATGGCATAATATATTGATTTTATGGGAGTTTGAAAATGAATGTACAAAATATTGATATTAAAGAAATTCAAAATAATTTATTAGAAATCCTGTTATATTTCGAAACGTTTTGTAAAGAAAACGATTTAAAATTTTTATTAGCAGGGGGTACATGTTTAGGTGCGATAAGACATCAGGGGTTTATACCATGGGATGATGATATAGATGTTTTTATGCTACGTGATGATTATGAAAAATTAGAAGAACTTTGGAATAAAAATGCAGATACGAGCAGATATTCTTGTGTACGATCAAATGAATTTGTAAATATTCATCATTCAGCTACTGAAATAAAGGATAATAAAACAACGTTTATCACAAAGCACAGCAAAGATTTTGATCTTCATCAGGGATTAATGATAGATGTTATACCCATAGATGGTGTTGCGAATGGTTTTTTTTCTAGAATGTATCAATATGCACACGCTATGTTATATGCCTGCTTTAACTTCCAAAGACTTCCAGAGCATAAAAGTAAGTTTACATACTATTTAACGAAGATAGCGTTAACACTTATTAAATCACCAAAATTAAGATATAAGATATGGAAGTCTTCTGAGAAAAAGCATTCTAAGTATTCGATTAGCACGCATGATACTGTTGCGTCTTTCGGCGAAGGGTTAACAATAATGAGACAACACTTTCCTAAAGAGTGGTTTTTACATCCGAGTTATGCTACTTTTGAAGGTCATCAAATGCCTGTTCCTAGTGATGTTAACAAATATCTTGAAATATCGTATGGCAATTATATGGAGCTACCACCAGAAGAAGAGAGGGTATTTAGGCATAACATTGAATTCATTGATTTAAAAAACAGTTATACAAAATATCGTGGTATTAAGTATTTTACAAAAGAGAATGTTGATGGTGAAAACAATGAGTATAATTAAAGAAGCTTTATCTACCAGAAAAACAATGCAAAAATTACCACCTGTTAAAGATATCCATTATATTTCAGGGGATGAGTTAAAAGAATTGCAACAGTGTTTCTTAGGTATAATAAAAGATATTGATGAAGTTTGTACGAAACATAATATCAATTATATGGCTGCTGGTGGAACATGTTTAGGTGCGATAAGACATCAGGGGTTTATACCATGGGATGATGATGTTGATATTATCATGCCGAGAGAAGATTTAAAAAAATTTATTGATATTTTTGACAAGACATTATCTGATAAATATGAGATAACATCACCAAATACAAAATATCCTTTGGAGAGTCTTATCACTGCAGTATACAAAAAGAACACGTTGAAATCTAGTTTTCAAGCGATGGGAACGGACTTACCTAAAGGAGTTCATATTGATATATTTTCGATAGAATCTGTTCCGAAAAATGCTTTCAAGCGTAGAATTAGGGGGATAATTGCTACAGGGCTACAGTATATATCTGTATCTACACTGTTTAAGTCTTTAACAAACAAGAAAAAACGAGATTTCTTTTATCAAACAAAGGCAGGAAAAATAAATTATAGGATTAGAATGTTTGTTGCTACATGCTTCTCATTTTTTAGTAGTACGAAGTGGGCTTCGATTTATGACAATTTTGTGAGTACAAAAAACGACACAGGTCTTTGGACAGTTCCTACAGATATTAAGCACTATTTTGGTCATATTATGCCAAAAGAGGTTTATTTTCCAATTAGAAGAGTTGCGTTTGAAGATATAGAGATAAATGTTCCTAATGATACGGATCAATATTTAAAGAATCAATATGGAGATGATTATATGAGCTTGCCACCAATTGAAAACAGAGAGAAACACTGGTCAATAGGATTTTGTTTAGATTTGAAACGTCAAAACAAACAAGGAGAATAGATATATATGAATACGTCTTATTCAATCGATATTGTAATTCCATGGGTGGATGATACAGACTCACAATGGAGAAGTGAATATATACAATACAAGGCCGATAGGAATAGTGATAATAGTGAGGCGCGTTATAGGGATTGGAATCTTTTAAAATTTTGGTTTCGATCGATAGAAATGTATGCACCTTGGGTTAGAAAAATTCATTTTTTAACGTATGGTCATTTACCAAAGTGGTTAGATGTCGATCATCCTAAGATCAATATTGTCAATCATAAAGATTTTATTCCAGATAAGTATTTGCCTACATTTAGTTCTCACACTATAGAATTGAATATGTTTAGAATAAAAGATTTATCAGAGCGTTTTGTTTATTTTAATGATGATGTTTATTTAACCAATCCAACGAAAGCAGAAGATTTTTTTATTGATGGTAAGCCCGTTGACACAGCAGTATTTGGGGTTATTAAAAACTCAAATAACGCCAATTTTATGCCTTATATTATGCTTAATATGATGGGTATCATAAATATGAACTTTGACAAAAAGAAAGTGGTTAAGAATAATTTTTTCAAATGGTTTAATCTTAAATATGGCAAAGATATATTAAAAAACATATATTTATATCCTTGGCCACTATATACTGGGTTTATGAATTACCACACCTGCATACCTTATTGTAAAAGCACTTTTGAAAAAGTGTGGAATATAAATGAAAAAGTTTTAGATACGACATGTTCCAATAAATTTAGAAACAAGGAAGATGTTAACCAATATCTGTTTCGATATTGGCAGTTATGTGAAGGAAATTTTGTTCCTAAAAAATCAGATAGTGCCTATTTAACAATAGGTAAGGTGAGTGTCAATCATATAGAAAATTTATTATATAGTAAAAAATATAAAGTTTTATGTATCAATGATGATCCTGAAGCGGCGCAATTTGAAAAACAAAAAGAACAATTGCAAAACATCTTATCAAAAAAATTTCCAAATAAGTCAACATTTGAGTTATAGGTTATTGTTATGAGAGGATAATCATGAGAAAGAAAATAGATTTATTTATTCTTAGTAAGTATCGCAATGAAATATATGGTCTTGCAGCTTTAATGGTGATGGCAAATCATGCTTTTGGGTTTCATTGGCTAGAGTTGCAGTCTTTAGGTACAGTAGGAAAGTTTTTTCGGGAAATCGGATATCGCAGTTATATAGCAGTAGATATTTTTATCTTTCTTTCTGGTATATCGCTTTACTTTGCCTATACGAAAAACAATTCGCTAAAAAGCTTTATTTCTAATCGATTTGCAAGAATCGTGCCATCAATTATAATTACTATAGTGCCGATTGCTGCGTATTTTTTTCTAATAAAGAATTTTGATTTTAATAATTTTATATTAGCGATCTCGACTTTGCGTTTATGGATTACTGGTGGTAGATGGACACCATGGTTTGTTTCTGCTATTACTGTTTTATATTTAATATACCCTTATGTATATATGTGGATCTATGAAAGGAATAGAAAAGAAATAACAAATTTATTCTCGTTATTAGTTATGGTTTATACCTCTTGTTATTTGCTATATTATTATAATTTAGATTATTACAACAATGTGGAAGTGGTTATCACTAGAATACCAATATTTATAGTTGGAACATATTTTGGCAAACGAGTATATGAAAAGAAAAAGGTATCTTTTTTATTTTTGTTCGCAAATAGTATACTGTTTTTCATTTATCTGTATTTTTCATTTTATGGGATTGATAACTGGTATAATAGATATCTTCTTATATTAGGTGCGATACCACTTACGTTTTTCTTTGCCTATTTGTTTCAATTGATCGATAGCATTGTTCCAAGAATTAATAGATTTTTAAAAGCACTAGGAGCGGTATCATTTGAAATATATTTAACTCATGCTATGGTGTATAGAGTGATACCATATGCATATGATGAAATTAAGCCCAATAAGCCTTTTTGGCTTTCTATTTGGTTAATATGCATGGTATTGTCAGTTGTTTTAGCTTTGTATATTCCAAGAATAATAGGATATATACGAACGGTTAGAAAAAGCTGTTGAATAGAAATGTTTGTTAGTTATTTTTATTGTGGTATAATATGGAGAATAAATTTAGGAGGCTATATAATTGAGAGAGTCAAGACTAAATCTTGATATAATTAGTAAGTACCGTAGTCAAATATATGGATTTGCAGCCTTATGGGTAATTATTCACCATGGGTTTGATTTTGAGGTGTTTCAATTAACATCATTGGGTGAAATAGGCCTTTTTATAAAAACAGTTGGCCTATGGGGGAATATGAGTGTTGATATATTTTTGTTTTTATCTGGTATATCATTATATTTTTCTTGGACTAAAAATAACGACTTAAACTATTATATTAAAGAACGATGTAAGAGGATAATGCCTTCCTTTTTATTGATTGTAGTTCCTGGTCTTTTTTATGTTTATGTATTAAGTGATTACCGAAATATTCAAGAATTTTTTGTCAATGTTTCAACGTTGAGTTTTTGGTTTAAAGGAGGGAGATTTACCCCTTGGTATGTCTCTGGTGTTATCTTCTTTTATATGTTATTTCCCTTTATTTACTCCTTGTTATATGTTAACAACAAAAGGAGAAACATACTTTATTATATTTTTATGATGAGTTTTGCGTATTATGTAATCATTGGATTTCATCATTATAATGAAGAGTATTACTGGATGATAGAATTAGTGTTGTGCCGATTGCCAATTTTTATAACAGGTGTTTATTTTGGGCAATTTGTTAAAGAAAAGAAAGAAATTAGCAATTTATGGTGGCTATTGATAGTTTTGTCTTTTATCGTATTTATACCGCTTCGATTAAACACTTCCAGAGAGTGGTATTATAGATTAAGCTATATTGTAGGGGCAATACCATTAACTTATATTCTGGCGAAAATATTTGAATTTATGGAGAGAAATAGTCATTTCTTTGTCTTGCAAAGCATAAACGGTTTCTTTAAAAAAACCGGGACAATATCATTTGAAGTGTATTTAGCACATGTTATGTTCATCAAAGTAATTACCATGGATTCCTTTTGGAAATACGGTAAACTATTTTGGTTATTAGGTATGGTAGGTTCCTATATTGTTTCATTTATTGTGCTACACATAGTAAATAAATCATTAACACGTATAAAGCAGCATAATTATTAACAAAGATTGTAATTAAAATAGGAGAAAAATTTATGAAATTACCTCGAATAAAAAACACAATATATAATACTATTTGGGGTTTAATATATAGAATAGTATCACTTATTGGTCCGTTTATTGTAAGAACATTAATAGTTAATAAATTAGGTATTGAATATAGTGGGTTAAGTAGCCTTTTCACTTCCATTTTGACGCTTCTTAATCTTACTAATTTGGGCTTTAGTAGTTCAATAGTGTTTACAATGTATAAATCAATTGTTGATGATAATATAGATGAACAGTGCGCAATGGTTAATTTTTACCGTAAAGCATATTTAATAGTTGGAGTAGTAATATTATCATTAGGCTTTATGCTAATGCCTTTTTTACCTTATTTTGTTAAGGGAAATTATCCAGTTGATATTAATATATATATATTATTTTCAATATATCTTATATATACTGCTATGGATTATCTTTTATTTGCTTATAATAATGCGATTTTTAGTGCATATCAACGAAATGATATTACGTTAAAAATATCAACCGTACGATATATCATTCAATATTTTTTACAAGCATTAGTACTTATTCTATTTAAAAATTATTATGCTTATGCTATTATTTTGCCTCTTGTTGTTATTCCAAACAACATAGTAAGTTATCTAGTAGCGAGAAAGAAATTTCCTTACATAAAATGTGTTGGAAAACTGGATCCAAATATAAAAAAAGATATTTATAAGAGGGTTTCAACTTTGTTTGGACACAAACTTGGTAATACGATTTTAGTTGGGATAGATAGTATCATCATTTCTTCCTTTTTAGGTCTTGCTACAATGGGTATGTATGGGAATTATTACTATATACTTACCGGAGTGAATGCTATCGTTGAGATTTTTACTAATGGTATTAGGGCGGGAATTGGTAATAAGCTTTTAATGGATACCAAAGAAAAAAATTATGATTTGTTTAAATCATTGGTATATATATGGTTGTTCTTAATAGGGATTTCTGCATCTCTCATGATGGCGTTATATCAGCCGTTTATAGCAGGTATTTGGTATTCTTCTAAATATTTATTAAATATTAACATTGTAATATTGATAGTAGTGTATTTTTATACATGGATGTTTCGAATTATGCAATTAACCTATAGAGACGCAGCGGGATTGTGGACAAAAGACTGGCTAAAACCATATTTGGCATTAATTATAAACATTTTTGGTAGTATCTATTTAGTGAAAGTGACAAATAGCATTTCTGGTGTTTTGATTCCTAGCATATTTATATTTATAGTCATATATTTCCCATGGGAAGCATATGTTTTGTTTAAATATTTATTCAAAAGAAGTATAAAGGAATATGTTCAAAATGTTTTTAAATATAGTGCTATTACGATGATATCTGCTATTGCGTCCTATCTGCTATGCATCTATTTAGTACCTGAAAACACAGCGATGTCATTTATTATAAGAGCGCCTATCGTGGTATTGGTATTTAGTTTGTTATGGCTTTTGTTTACTTATAAAACGAATGAATATAGATCATCTAAAAAGATGATTCTAAAACCCATACGAAATATAATAAAGAAGATTGGTTAGCTTTATGAGTAAATATGGCCGCGTGACCTTACGTTCAATAAGGAGATAAATAAAACGTTTAAAGATTATGATACGAGGAGAAATTTTAATGAAAAGTAAGTTTGCTAATACAATGGAATTATACTTAAGATTTATCTATCTTACTATGTTTATTGTGAGTTTTATGTTTTACCAAAAAATGAATGTTTTTTATAAATTATTTACGTTGTTGATAGTTTTAGATTTGGTGTTTTTATTAATTGGGAATTATAAAAAAAAGCACTATGATTTAAAAATTATTATACTAATTGGCGTACTTTTATTTACACATTTTATAACGGCGTTGGTAAATTATGATAATAATTTTATTGGTAATTTAATAGAAATCGTATTTATGTTTTCATATTGTCTCATAGGGGTCGTTTATAATAAAGATAATATTGATAAGTTATTTAAGATATATGCATATTTTATTCAAGGAGTTACATTTTTTATAGCGATAAGTGTCATGATTTTTTTAACAATGAATTATTTTGTTGTTTTAAGAATTACAGAGAATAAAAGATATTTTTTGGGCGTTTTTAAAGGAAGAATTTGGCCGTTATTTAACCCTAATTCTATGGCGAGTTTATCGTATATAAGTATTGTATTAGCGATTATATTAATCAATATGTGTAGTGGCAAAAAAAATATCTTTTTAAAAATTAATATTTTTTTGCAATTTGTTTTTTTAAGTGTGCTACAAAGTAGAGGTTCTTTTCTAACTTGTTCAGCCATGATTGTTTTATATATATTATTTATTAATAAAAAATATAGCGTCTGGTATAAAAAACTAATGCAAATAGTTGTGTTTTTGGCCATTTTTTTAGCCTTAATCTTTAGTTTTAATACGGGAGTAAATATACTATTAGATAAAAAACCACATGATCTTTCGCAGATAGTATATGTTGATAATAATTTTAATGTTGAATATGAAGGCGAAAATGGCAATTCAAGTGATATGGAATCGGAAGAAGAATACTATACGCAAAATGAAGAGCAATTGCAAATAAGGTTTAACGAGATGAATTCGAATGGACGAATGTATATATGGGAAAAAGCGTTCGTTATGATTTCAAAAAAACCTATTTTTGGCTATGGGACTCGTAATATCAAACGCCATTTCCCAGAGGGCTTGGATGAAACGATTATTCACAATCAAAATTTCCATAACATTTTTTTGAATGTTTGGGTTTCATCTGGTATATTAAGTTTAATAGTATTTTTAATTATTGTTTTTTATGTAGCATATAGATTTTTATATTATTTAATTAAGGGTAACAATTCAAATACAAAGTTGGTAATTTTACTATTTTTTGGAATATTGCTTACGCAAATGTTTGAAAGTGATATACTATATGTAACCAGTTTCCTTAATACATTTTTCTGGTTTATTGTAGGATATGGTTTGTATTTAAGTGAAGGTAAGCAAGAACAAAGTTGACAATATATTAGAAGGAGATTAATATGATTAATTTTACAGTAGGACCAGTTGAATCTAGTGACGAAATACTTTCTATCGGAAGTGAACAAGTTCCGTATTTTAGGACACCTGAGTTTTCGAGTTTAATGCTTGAGAACGAACAATTGATGCTTAAGTTTTCGAAAGCACCAAAAGATTCTAGAGCAATCTTTATAACAGGATCAGGAACGGCTTCTATGGAGGCGACCGTTAGCAATACATTAACAAAAAAAGACAAGGTATTAGTGATTAATGGAGGGGGATTTGGCAAGCGTTTTGTTGAACTGCTTGAGATTTATGAAATTCCACATACAGAGATAAAATTAAATGTCGGTGAGAAACTGAAAAGCGAACAATTATATGCTTATGATAATAAGGGATATACAGCACTGCTAGTAAATGTTCATGAAACATCTACGGGTGTGCACTATGATATTGATATGATAAGTGAGTTTTGTTTAAAAAACAATCTATTTTTTGTTGTTGATGCCATTAGTTCATTTCTTGCAGATACATTTGATATGGAAAAACTTGGCGCTGATGTGATGATTACAGGTTCTCAAAAAGCATTAGCATGTCCTCCAGGGGTATCTATTATAGTGGTATCAAAGAGAGCACAGAAAAGAATCGATGAAAGTGAGTATAAAGGAATGTATTTAAACCTTAAAAATGCGTTAAAGAATGGTGAGAGAGGTCAAACTCCTTACACACCAGCTGTTGCTACTTTAAGACAAATACATGCAAGATTACACCAAATAGATAGGGATGGTGGTGTAGATAATGAAATAAAAAAAATTGCAGATTTAGCCAATTATTTTAGAGAGCAGATAGCGGATTTACCATTTGAAATTATTTCAGAGTCTATGTCTAACGCTGTTACGCCGCTCCATCCAACAACAGCTTCGGCTAGTGCTATTTTTACAATACTAAAAGATGAGTATGATATTTGGATTTGTCCAAATGGTGGAGATTTAAAGGATACTGTTTTTAGAGTTGGTCATATCGGCTATTTGAAAAAGGAACAATATGATACTTTAATTTCAGCGTTTAAAGATTTACAAAGAAGAGGATTGTTATAATAATTTTTGGAGGATAAAATGATTAAAGTTATCACTTATGGTACCTATGATTTATTACATCATGGACACATTAAACTTTTGGAAAGAGCAAAGGCATTGGGAGACTATTTAATTGTTGGTGTTACTTCAGATGATTTTGATAGGGGAAGAGGAAAGATCAATGTCCAACAATCTTTAGTTGAAAGGATAGCTGCTGTTAAAGCAACTGGTATTGTTGATGAAATAATAGTGGAAGAGTATGAAGGACAAAAAATAGATGATGTTCAACGCTATAATGTCGATGTGTTTACTGTCGGGTCTGACTGGATAGGTAAATTTGATTATTTAAAACAGTACTGTGAAGTAGTTTATCTAGATCGAACAAAAGGTGTGTCAAGCTCAGAGATAAGATCGAACAATAGAAAGTTAAGAATCGGCTTAGTGGGTGGTCAAGAACATAGTATTTTAAATAAATACTATAAAGAGTGTTCCCATGTTAATGGTGCTAAAGTTGAAGCATTATGTACGGAAAAAGAGTCGTTAAAGGAAGACTTAACAGATAAAGTTAATTTTATTACAGATGATTACAGTGAAATGATTCAACACAGTGATGCGGTATATATCATTTCTCATCCTCGTTTACATTATCAACAGGTTAAAGAGGCGTTGCTTAATAAGAAGCATGTTTTATGTCAGTCGCCCATTGCATTAACGAAGAAAGAATGTGATGAGCTATTTGATCTTGCTAAAAAACAAAATGTCATCCTAATGGAGGCTATTAAAACGGCGTATTCGATGGCGTATAACAGACTTATCTTACTAGCTGAAACTTGTCAAATAGGTAGAATTTTATCGGTTGATGCAACTTGTACGAGTTTAATTGACTTAAATATGGTTACAAAATTGGACAATAAGGTGTGGAATAGTATTTGTGCCTGGGGACCAACAGCGATGCTTCCAATTTTTCACATACTTGGAACGAATTATAAAGAAAGCAATGTTAATAGTTACTTTTTAGATAAAGATACTACTTTTGATATTTTTACAAAAGTGGACTTTGTATATGACGACGCGGTTGCATCTATTAAAGTCGGACGTGGTGTAAAATCAGAAGGTGAATTGGTGATTTCAGGAACAAAAGGATATATATACGTTCCAGCCCCTTGGTGGAAAACAGACTATTTTGAAGTAAGGTATGAAGATTCTAAATGTAATAAACGTTATTTTTATCAATTAGAGGGTGAAGGAATACGGTATGAATTAGTAGAATTCCTTAGATCAATTAATTCCGGCAAACAGAGCACGTATATCAAGCAAGAGATATCTTCTAATATTTGTTCAGTTATTGAAGAGTTTTATAAGAAATACAATAAATAACGTACAATTTATAAAGTGAATAGCATAATTTTTTCTACTATTTGTATTTTAAAAAATAAGGGTGCAAATAATCTTTACAAGCGGTAGTTTATAAATTATAATACTGTTCATGTGACTAATATTATTGTATAGGAGGAGAGATGAAAAAAACTGAATATTATATTGGATTTATATTTTTAGCAATCATACTAGTTTTGGGTGCTACGATGCTTAGTAGCAAAATGCTTTTGTTCCGTCTCATAATGGGTCTTTTCTTCGGATATACCCTTACAAGAAGTTATATGGGATTTGCGGGCAGCGTTAATAGGGCGTGTAGAGCTGGTTCTACAAAGCTTATGAGAGCGTTGATGGTTATGTTTGTAATCAGTGCAGCGCTTACAGCAATACTTTTATCAGTACAATCTGACGTGAAATTTGGGCTTTGGATTAACCCAATCAACTTTGGTTTAGTAATAGGCGGCATATTGTTTGGTATAGGTATGTCTTTTTCAATGTGTTGTGCTTCTGGTGTTTTGACGGATATTGTTACAGGACTACCAAGAGCTTTTGTTACACTCGTATTTTTTGGAATGGGGGTTTTTCTAGGGTTTCCACTTCAAAAAACATCTCCATTGATAAGGAAATCTTTGGTTCGGTCTTCTGAAAAAGTAAATGGTGTATTTTTACCCGATTTATTTAGATGGGATGGGCTAAATGGGTATCTTGGCGCTGTTCTATTTACTGCCATACTAGCAGGAATAGTGTATTATTTATCGGTATTCTATGAAAAAAAGAGAAAAACAGCTGGGAGTTTTGTTGGGTTACCATTTGAAGAAGAGCAGACAATAAAGTATCAAAATGAACATGCGCCAGCGAATGAGTCGATGTATCACAAGTTGTTTGTAAGGCCATGGAATTTAATGACAGGTGTTGTGTTACTATCACTTGGATATATCGTATTAATGGCCGTTACTAAAAGTGGATGGGGTGCCTCAACGCCTTATGGACATTGGTTTGGAAAGGCTTTGAAATTATTTATACCTGTTTCAAAAATAGCAAAATTTTCCCATGTGAAAGAAAGTGTTTTTAATATACCGTTCTTCTCACATCCAATTTATGTTCAAAATATAGCAATCGTGCTTGGAACAGTTTTAGCACTTCTTTTGGCTGGAAACTTTGCTTCAACATTTAAAGAAGGGCTTAAGATGAAAATGAGCGATATATTATGGTTTGCTGCTGGAGGCTTCTTAATGGGATTTGGAACAAGATTTTCAAATGGATGTAATTTAGGAGCGTTATATACCCCAGTTGCGAACTTAAGTTTATCAGGATGGTTATTCCTTGTCACTTTAGTAGTTGGTGGAGTCATAGGGAATCGATTATATAAAAGATTTGGTTAAACAAAATGCTCCTAAGGGAGCGTTTCTTTTTTTAGATATAATAGAGGTATTCAATGGAAAGAATCAAACACTCAAAATTTAATCATTTTTTAGTTATAGTAGCTCTGAGTTCAATGGCTCAAACACTATTTATGTTAGTGTTTCCTAACTTTTTAAAGGATCTTTATAATGTCACAGAAATACAAAGGGGCTTTATTGAATTTCCAAGGGAGATTCCAGGTGTTCTAACAGTAATCGGTATTGCACTATTGGTTAGATATTCGGATATCACTATCGCTATTGTAGCCCAAGTGCTAAGTGCTTTTGGCATACTTTTGTTAGGAATGTATAGACCAAGCTATTTTCTAATGCTGTTTATTGTCTTTATTTATTCCTTAGGTATGCATATGAGAATGCCTATATATGATTCGCTTAGTATGAGTATACCATCTCAAATACCAAAGGGGGAGAAAATGGGCAGGTATAAAGGTGTTCAGATGATTTTCTCATTTGTTGCTAGTGCGATTGTCATTGTCGGATTTAAATTTGGTATATTTACAATACAAGAAAAAATTATAAAGGTATATGTGTTCGCCGCCATCCTTTTAATAATCTCATCTATCATAACCTTTAGTTTATATAAGAGACTCAAGCACCTTCATAATGTAAAGAGGTTGCGATTTGTATATAATAAAAAGTATACGCTCTATTATATACTTACGACACTCTATGGGCTTCAAAAGCAGATTATGCTGGTATATAGTCCTTGGGTTATCATAAGTTATTTTTCAAAAGGTCCTGGTACGCTTGCAATACTTACTTTAATAGGTTCGTTAATAGGTTCATTTTTTATACCAACGCTTGGTAAATGGGTGGATCGTTATGGACTTAAAAAAATGTTATATTTGGATGCCTTTTCATTTGTTGGTGTCTATCTATCATTTGGTCTTGTAATATCAGCAATAGAGTTTAATATATTTACATCAGCTTTTATCCCATTAGTTTTGGTGTATGTAATATTTATATTAGATAAGATGTCTAATCAAATGGGAATGATAAGGACGCTTTATCTTAAAAAGATTTCCGTTAGAGAAGATGATGTTACACCCACGCTGTCACTAGGTCTTGCGTTAGATCATGTTGTATCAATTAGCGCAGCAGTTGCAGCTGGATTTGTATGGCAATACATAGGAGCACAGTATATTTTCTATTCGTTAGCAATTATTTCACTTTTAAATGTATTTATTGCATATAAGGTTAGAGTTTAACGATGGAGTCTCTTGATTCGTCGAGAGATGTTTCATTTTAATACGCAAAAACTGTTTTAAAATATTACTATTTTTTTCAATTTTTTCTCTTGTAACATACAATATATAGTGCTAAAATAGTATTAGTGTTACAAAATATAGTATAGAGGTGGAGAGATGTTAGAGATAAAAAAAAGGAATGGACAGATTGAAAAGTTTGCATCTTATAAGATTTATTCGGCTATTGAAAAGGCGTATAAATCGGTAAATAAGCAACCAGTTAAATCAAAAGTAGAAGAAGTAATTACTGGAATTAAGAAAACAGTAGATGAGTTTAACGCAAAAGGAAAGTATCTCACAGTTGAAGAAATCCAAGATATGGTTGAAGTTGGATTAATCGATTTAGGAGAACATGTTGTACTAAAAAGTTTTATTTTATATCGTAATAAGCATGCGCATCTAAGACATATGTTATCTGAATTTGAATCACTAATTGAGGATGAAAAAATTATATCGCTTTTAAAAGAGATCCAAGCGGATTATCCAGACGATTCTTATTCCATTCAGAGGCTTTATTATAGAGTTAAGTCTTTTTATAAGGAAGGCATGGGAAGAGAAGAGTTACTGGATACTTTTATCAATGCAGCGGTTGAATTAACAGCCAAAGAGGCGCCGGACTGGGAGTATATCGCATCAAGATTTTTAAGCCTTAAAATAGAAGATGAGTTAAACAAAAGCAGAGGCGATATGAAAGATGAGTCCTTCTATGATAGGATTCAGTACTACGCTGATATGGGACTTTATGGAGAGTATATGCGTGATTATTCACGTAAAGAGGTTGATGAGATAGAATCCTATATTGATAATGAAAGAAATAAGCTACTTACATATAGCTCTCTTAACCTGCTTGTTAAAAGATATATATTATCAAATTATGATAATCATATCGTGGAATCTCCTCAAGAGATGTTTATGGGTATTGCCATGCATCTTATGATTAATGAAAATGATAGAGTAAAATGGGTAAAAAGAGTATATGACGTAATATCTAATTTGAAGGCCACCTTTGCTACCCCGACGATGAGCAACTCAAGAAGGCCACATCACCAACTATCATCATGTTTTATTGATACAGTAGATGATTCGCTTAATGGAATATATAAGTCGCTTGATAACTTTGCTCAAGTTTCTAAATCGGGTGGTGGCATGGGTATGTATTTTGGTAAAGTGCGTGCCAATGGAAGCGATATAAGAGGCTATAAGGGAGTTGCTGGTGGTGTCATTCGCTGGATAAGACTTGCAAATGATACAGCGGTAGCGGTAGATCAACTTGGTGTAAGACAGGGTGCGGTTGCCGTATACTTAGATGCATGGCATAGAGACTTACCAGAGTTCTTACAGCTTAAGACCAATAATGGCGACGATAGGGCAAAAGCGCATGACGTCTTTCCTGGAATCTGTTATCCGGATTTATTCTGGAGACTTGCGAAAGAAAATATAAACTCGGATTGGTATCTTATGTGTCCACACGAAGTATATAAATTAAAAGGGTATCATTTAGAGGATTATTATGGTGATGAGTGGGAAGAAAAGTATTATGATTGTGTCAACGACCCTCGTCTTATGAAACGTCGAATGACAGTAAAAGATATCGTTCGAATGATTATAAAATCAGCTACAGAGACAGGGACCCCATTTACATTTAATAGAGATGTTATCAATAAAACCAATCCGAATAAACATGAAGGAATGATTTATTCTTCCAATTTATGTACTGAGATTATGCAGAATATGAGTGCAATTAAGGATATCACCAGAGAAACAGTTATAGTTGATGGTGAAGAGATTGTTGTTGAGAAGAGTACACCGGGTGACTTTGTTGTTTGTAATTTATCATCACTTGTTCTCGGAAATATAGACTTTGAGGATAAGGGTGACCTTGAGAATACAGTTACCACAATGGTAAGAGCACTTGATAATGTAATCGATTTAAACTACTATCCTGTCGAATATGCTAAGATTACCAATAAGAAATATCGAGCGATAGGACTTGGGGTAAGTGGATATCACCATTTACTAGTTAATAACGGAATAGACTGGGAAACAGATGAACATCTTGAATTTTCAGATAGAGTGTTTGAAGACATAAATTACTACGCGATAAAAGCTAGTAATGAAATTGCAAAAGATAAGGGTAGTTATTCCTTTTTTGAAGGTTCTGACTGGCAAAATGGTGACTATTTTACAATAAGAGATTATAATTCAGAGCGTTGGGCGGAGCTAGCTAAGGAAGTTAAGAATACAGGCCTTAGAAATGGTTATATCATGGCAATTGCTCCTACGGGTTCTACCTCTATTATAGCTGGGACAACAGCGGGAACCGACCCCGTTATGAATGTATATTTCCTAGAAGAGAAAAAGGGAGACATTGTGCCAAGGGTTGCACCAAATTTAAATATGGAAACATTTTGGTTATATAAGTCTGCTCACAATATAGATCAGTTGTGGTCAATAAAGGCTTGTGGCGTAAGGCAGCGTCATATTGATCAAGCACAGAGTTTTAATCTTTATATCACAACAGAAATGAGTATGAGACAGATATTGAATTATTATCTAGAAGCGTGGGAAGCTGGCGTTAAGACGATTTACTATATTCGGTCGCGTTCTCTTGAAGTTGAAGAATGCGAATCGTGTTTTGCTTAAAGGAGGTTATCAATGGCAGAATTAGTAAGAAGAGCGATATTTAATGCAAATGGGGATGTTGAGCTATCAAAAAGAAGAATGATTGGTGGGAATACCACTAATCTTAATGACTATAATAATATAAAGTATGCGTGGGTTAGCGATTGGTATCGACAGGCTATGAATAATTTCTGGATTCCAGAAGAAATCAATTTAAGTCAGGATTTAAAAGATTACAAAGAATTAGATGATGCGCTGAGAACCGGCTATGATAAAGTATTGTCTTTTCTAATCTTCTTAGACAGTGTTCAAACGGCAAACTTGCCGAATGTTGCTGATTACATCACAGCAAATGAAGTAAACCTTTGTCTTAACATTCAAACATTCCAAGAGGCAGTTCATTCTCAGTCATATGGTTATATGCTTGACTCAATTTGTTCTCCGGAAAAAAGGACAGAGATACTGTATCAATTTCGAGATGATGAGCATCTGCTAAGAAGAAATGAATATATAGGGAATTTATACAATGAGTTTATGGAAAACCCTAATAGGGAAAATTTGATTAAAACATGTATAGCAAACTATATACTAGAAGGAATCTATTTTTATTCTGGTTTTATGTTCTTCTACAATTTGGGAAGAATTGGTACAATGATGGGTTCTGTACAGGAAATTCGATATATAAATAGGGATGAGAATACGCATCTATGGTTATTTAGAAACATTTTACTTGAACTCAAGAGCGAAGAGCCAGACCTATTTACTCCAGAAAAAGTTAAAATCTATGAAGAAATGCTTAAAGAAGGCGTTCGACAGGAAGTTGAGTGGGGCAAGTATGTTATTGGTGATGATATACCGGGTCTTACAAAAGAAAGTGTGGAAGCATATATTAAGTATCTCGGCAATAAGAGGTCAAAAGATTTAGGCTTTAGTGTTCTATTTGAAGGATTTGAAGAGGAACCACCTAACATGGAATGGGTGGATGAGTATGCAGATCCAAACCTTATTAAAACAGATTTCTTTGAAGCAAAATCGACTGCGTATGCCAAAGCAGGCGCAATCGTAGATGATTTATAAGAAGCATCCCCCATTTGGGGGATTTATTTTACTCCTTTTTATCTTTTTGTTATAATTATATAAATTATTGATATTAAATAACAGGAGGTTATATGATAGACTTTAATAAATATGATGCCGTGATCTTTGACTTAGATGGTACCCTAGTTGACTCAATGTGGATTTGGAAAGAAGTGGATGTCGATTATCTATATAATATAACAGGTGGGAATTATACCGAAGATTTACATAAGGAAATAGAAGGAATGTCTACGACAGAAACCGCCACTTATTTTAAAGAAAAATTTAATATAGAAGATGACATTGAGGTTATTAAAGCGCAGTGGATTCAAATGGCTGAAGATTATTATCGCAGTAAAGTGTTTCTTAAAAAAGGAGCGTTGGAATTATTAGAACAGTTGAAGGGCTTAGGTATAAAAATTGGAATAGGCACATCAAATTTTAGATATTTAGCGGAGGAAGTGTTAAAGAGTAATGATGTGATAGAGTATTTTGATACAATAAGAACTTCTTGTGAATTTGATAATGGGAAACCATTTCCAGATGTTTTTCTTGGAGTAGCAGATGATTTAGATGTTGATCCAAGTAGATGTCTAGTGTTTGAAGATACCCACGCTGGCGTAAAAGCGGCAAATAGAGCGGGAATGGATGTTATCGGTGTTCGTGATGAAATGTCATTAAAATATAGAGAGGACATAGAGCGTGATGTCATAAAGTATATTGAAGATTTTAGCGTGTTATTACATCGCTAGGAGTCTCATTATTATTGGAGAAACATATGAGTGATGTATTCGAAAAGCTTAAGAGTCGAGAACCGGTTTTTTGGCTTAATCCGAAAGCTGCAATAGATAAAAATGAACACTTTAAAATTAAAAGCAGTCAAATTGATGATGCTGAAAAAAGACTAAAAAGATTTAGCAGTTATATCAAAAAAGTGTTTGAGCAAACTCGAAGTAACGATGGAATCATAGAATCTGAAGTGATAAAAATCCCTCAGTTTACTTCTTTTATGAATGACTATTATGGTACATTAAATTCTGATAATGTTTTTATGAAAGATGACGCCCATTTGGCCATATCGGGCTCCATAAAGGCAAGGGGTGGGATTTATGCTGTATTAAAACATGCGGAAGAACTTGCAATCGACAATGGATTAATAGATGGTGATTTAGATTATTCCCAATTTGCTTCAAAAAAATTTTATGATTTTTTTTCCACATATAATATTTTGGTTGGCTCCACTGGAAACCTCGGACTTAGTATCGGCTTGATGGGTAAAACATTAGGTTTTAACGTAGAGGTTCATATGTCAAATGATGCGAAGGAGTGGAAGAAAGAAAAACTTAGAAGTATTGGCGTTAGCGTAGTTGAATATGAGTCGGATTATAGTGAGGCGCTTAAGTCTGCAAGAGAGCTGGCTACATGTGATAATCATTCCTATTTTATTGATGATGAAAACTCAGTAGATCTATTTTTAGGCTATAGTGTGGCTGCTCGTAGAACAAAGCGTCAATTAGAGCACATGGGTATTATCCCAACGGTAAAAAAACCACTATATGTGTATCTTCCATGTGGCGTTGGTGGAGCGCCTGGGGGTGTGGCGTATGGATTAAAAATGATATATGGTGATGCGGTGAAGCCTATATTTGCAGAACCAGTTGAATCTCCTTGTATGCTGCTGGGCCTCTCAACAGGACGTTTTAACAAGATATCCGTTCAAGATATTGGACTGACCAATCAAACGGAAGCAGATGGGCTTGCCGTTGGCAGATCTTCTGGTTTTGTTGGACAAACAATTGAGTATCTTTTACATGGAGCGTACACCGTTCGAGATGACACTCTTTTTAAATTGTTAAACATCATGTTTTTTAGAGAGAATATCTATCTTGAGCCATCCTCTTTAGCGGGTGCTATTGGCCCTTGGTTTGTAAAAGAGTATTATCATTTTGAAGATGATGCCTATCACTTGATATGGGCCACTGGAGGTGGAATGGTTCCGGATTATGAAAGAGAGCATCATAAGGACAAAGCGGTGAGAGGCAAAGACGTTAAGGTTACATTTTTTGATAGCTTAGATGATGATTTAGTAAACATAGTAATCATCGTTTCGACTTATAAAGGAAAGTTGGTTTTTGGAAGACATAAGTCTAGAAAAACGTACGAATTTCCAGGTGGTCATATCGAATTAGGTGAGAGCACTATGGAAGCTGCTAGAAGAGAACTTGAAGAAGAAACTTCTGCATTAAATTATAAGATAGAGCCACTATGTTATTACGCTGTTAGAGATGAATACAGCGAAAACTTTGGGAAGTTATTTTTTGCCGATATTATTGATTTATCAAGAGACTTAGAGTATGAGATCGATGAAATAATTTTTTCTGATGATATCCCTGAAAACACCACATACCCCTATATCGTTAAAATACTTCTTGATGAAGTGAAAAGAAGGGGGTTTGTTAAATAAGGTGTTGATAAATTTTTTATTGAAACATATAGTTTTTTTTTCATAGAATGTTATAATTCTATTAAATATATTTATCGATGGAGATTACTATGAGGAGTTTAAGAAAACTTATAATTATTATTTCTTTAATTTTTATTTTGGGGGTATTAGGATACCATTATCTTCTTAATATTTCATTGTTGGATTCATTATATATGACGGTAATTACGGTTTCTACCGTTGGTTTTAAAGAAGTGGGAGAAATGAATGATGCCGCCAAAGTCTTCACAATTATTTTAATTGTAAGCTCTCTTAGTTTTTTGGCTTATGCTATTACTGGGGCTGTAAGCATGGTAATGGAGGGCAATTTAGGTAAGATATTAAGGAGGAAATCGGTGGACTCAAAGATAAAAAAATTGGATAATCACTATATTATATGTGGTTCAAAACAAGCCGGAGAGCATGCAATAAATATGTTTATGAAAAGTAAGGAAGATTTTATTGTAATAGAGGAAGATGAATTGTTATCGGACGACTTGATAGGGCAAGGAATTCTTTGTTTAAATGCTTCTCCATCAAGCGAGGACGTTTTAAAACAAGCGAGGATAACAAGCGCAAAGGGAATTCTTTTAGCTTTACCGAGAGATGTAGATAATGTTTTTACAGCGCTAACGGCTAGGCACTTAAATAATAAAATAAATATTGTCTCAATTGTTATCAATGAAGAGGCTGAGAAAAAGTTGCTTCGCGCTGGTGTGAATAAAACCATCAATCCAAATAATATCGGTGGTAGTAGAATGGCCAGTTTGCTTCTTAAACCAAATGTCATATCGTTTTTTGATGTTATTACTAAGATTGGCGAATATCAACTTGATGTAGAAGAGGTTAACGTTGAAAAAGGATCAGAACTAGATGGTAGGACATTAACAGAGGCTGAAATACCGAAAAAAACAGGACTTAAGATTTTGGCGGTTAAAAAAGTTGGAACTGAAAAAATGTTATTGAATCCGAACGGACAGTATTTATTAAGCGCTGATGATATCATGATTGTCATTGGCTCAGAGGATCAAATCGTAAAGTTAAGAGAGATTTCTTTAGCAAACAACAATAACAAATAGTAAGAATTTATAAAGTGTATGCAGTTTATTGTATGCACTTTATATATTTTATAATCACAAAAATTCAAAATTTTGTGAAAAATTTAATCCATTTTATTGATTCCTTTTTTTTATTATGATAGTATGATATTGCCGTTAAAAGGTATAGGAGGTGTACATGATTAACAACAGAATTATGGCGCTAAGAGAAGCTATGAAAGAGAACAATATATACGCTTACATAATCCCATCTGAAGATTTTCATCAGAGTGAATATGTGGGCGATTATTTTAAGTCTAGACAGTTTATTACTGGGTTTTCTGGTTCCGCTGGGTTTGCTTTGATTACAGAAGATGAAGCGTATTTGTGGACGGATGCAAGGTATTTTATTCAAGCGGAAATGGAACTGAAGGGTTCCGAAGTTATTCTGCAGAAAATGGGCGAAGAAGGAGTCCCAACGATTGGGGAGTTTCTATCAAAGAATTTGCCAGAGTCTGCAAATATAGGCTTTGACGGAAGAACAGTTTCCCTCTCTGATGGGGAATATTACTATAAGATTGCAAGTGATAAAAAAGGTAATGTTATTTACAACTACGATTTAGTAGATAAAGTTTGGAAAGACAGACCATCACTATCAAAGAAAAAGACATTCTTTTTAGAAGAAAAATACTCTGGTGAGAGTTCTGAGAGCAAAATCAAGAGAATACGAGAAAAAATGAAAGAAAGCAATTGTAATACTCATGTGATTGCTTCGCTAGATGATATATGCTGGATACTAAATATGCGAGGCGATGATATTAAGTTTTCACCGCTGGTATTGTCATATTTGGTTTTAACGGACAAAGAAGTCTATTTGTTTATTGACGATAGTAAAATAGACGAACAGGTACAAAAAAATCTAAAGAGAATAAACGCAATGATAAAACCTTATGATGATGTTTATGACTTTGTAAAAGGATTTAATAAAAACACTTCTGTTTTAGTGGATCCAAGAAAAATGAATTATGCACTTTACAAAAATATACCTAATGAGGCAGTGGTGATTGAAAAATCAAATCCTTCTACACTATTTAAAGCCTTAAAAAATGAGGTGGAGCTAAACAATATCAGAAAATCACATGTAAAAGATGGTGTTGCTTGGGTCAAATTTATGTATTGGTTGAAAAATAATATATCAGACTTACATATTAATGAGGTGGAAGCATCGGATAAGTTGGAATCTTTTAGAAAAGAGCAAGAGGGGTATTTATGGCCATCATTTGCTCCGATTTCTGGCTATAAAGAAAATGCTGCAATCGTTCATTATAGTGCGTCTGAGGATACAGCAAAGTATCTAGAACCAAAAGGATTGTATTTATCGGATACTGGTGGAAACTACTACGAAGGAAGCACGGATATAACGAGAACGCTAGCTTTAGGTGAACTCACCGATATAGAGAGGGAACATTTTACACTGGTTTTAAAAAGCCATATCAATTTGGCCTTAGCGAACTTTTTAAAAGGTTCTTGTGGCTATGCACTTGATATTCTTGCAAGAAAACCTTTATGGGACCACAATTTGAATTACAACCATGGTACTGGTCACGGGGTTGGGTATTTGCTTAATGTACATGAAGGGCCTGCAGGTATTCGATATATGATAAATCCACTTAGGGATGAAAAACATCCACTCGAGTTAGGTATGCTACTAACGAATGAACCAGGGATATATATAAAGGATTCTCATGGCATTCGAATTGAAAACGAAATGATAGTGGTGGAATCGGTAAAGAATGACTATGGACAGTTTTATAGATTTGAACAGTGCACATTTGTTCCTATCGATTTAGATGCTATTGATGTTAGGTTGTTGAGCGACTCAGAGAGAGAGTACTTAAATAAGTATCATGATATGGTATTTGACAAAGTATCTCCTTTCTTAAGCGAGGAAGAATCTGAGTGGCTTAAAATATATACAAGACATATTTAAAAGGAGGAAGTATGGAAACAGTCGAAAAGAATAAAAGACCGTTTGGTTTTTATGTTTGCTCTATAGCATTTTCGCTTGAGAGATTTGCATTCTACTCTGCAAAGTGGCTTATTGCTCAATTTTTGGTAATGTCACTATTAAAAGGCGGTCTGGGATTAACACCGGAAGAGGGTGCTAAGATGACGTCGAATTGGGTTGCATTTACTTACGCGGCGCCAATCTTTGGCTCAATAATTTCGGATAGGTATATTGGAGCTAGGTACTTGGTACCGGTTGGTATGTTACTTATGGCAGGTGGTTATTTTGTTGGATATACTGCGCAGAGCTCTGCTGCAATATATACCATGA
>PDWI01001614.1_pt1 | contig 35221 bp, 27 predicted proteins | sample 1430891 | NCBI WGS metagenome assembly PDWI01 (sample SAMN01162508, study PRJNA174530) | Oral metagenome, whole genome shotgun sequencing project. | biome: Marine environment; feature: Marine mammal; material: Swab sample of the gingival sulcus; isolation source: swab sample of gingival sulcus... | reverse complement strand
AACTCCATTAGATTCTCTTTCTAATTTTAATCAAAAAATCATAAGCAAATACAAGTCAGCGTTGTATATGGATATGTTGGATAAGAATTTAGGAGAAGGTTCTATGAAAGAAGCGATAAAATCTTTTTCTAAAAAACATTATCAGCAAAAAACTAATGGAAATCGATTATTGAATGAATTAGAAAAAAAATGTCATACGGATATTTCGTGGTTTCGCAATGATTTTATAGACCAAGAAAAGGAAATAGACTACCGTTTTAAAGAGATAAGAAAGGATAAAGATAGTGTTCAACTTTCTATTGGTACGAATGTTTTAACAAAAACTCCGTTTACAATATCTGGATTTAAAAATGGAGAAACAGTCTATCAAAAAAAGATACAACCTAAAGAGGATGAACCAAAATTAGAGTTTAAAATCCCAAATTATAATTTTGATAAAATTGCCGTTAATCCAAACTATACAGTTCCAGAGGCGAACCTGAAAAATAATTGGGTAAATATGAAAGGTTTATTTAAAAAGCCTTTGAAATTTAGGTTTGTTAGTGATATCCAAAATCCTAAATATTATCAAATAAGTTATATGCCAAAGATAAGATATAATTTCTATGATGGATTAATTTTAGGAATGTCAATTACTAACAAAACAGAGGGCTGGGATAATTTTATTTATAAAGTTACACCATCATATGGTTTTAAAAGTAAGCGTCTTTCAGGAAGTTATTATTTTGAATACAGAAGGCACTCAAAGTTGAAATTTATTCGTAGTTGGGGAGCGGGTCTTTCAGGAAGTCATTTTGAGTATGCCCCAAGATTAAAGTATAACTCTTTGTTGCCTTATGTTTACATTTCCTTTAGTCCTAAAAACTTACGGTATCCAGAGTATAAGACATTATTTGCAAGGATGACCTATATCGAAAAAGAAAAGCCAAAAAGGGTTGTTGATAAGGATAAAACGTATAACTATAATGTTTTAAATCTTAAATATAGTTATCACAAACCAGGAATTTTAAAGTCTTTGAAGTTTGAAACGGAGGGTCAGCTGTCTTCCGATTTTTCAAAATTATCAGCAATTGTTCGCTACCGTAGACTTACTGATGAAAATCGTCATTTTTCTTTTCGTCTTTTTGCAGGGACTTTTTTACATAACAAAACAAAGAATGACTTTTTTAGTTTTGCTTTAGAGCGTCCTATAGATTATTTGTTTCAATACGATTATTTCGGACGTTCGGAAAGTAGAGGTTTTTTAAGTCAGCAAATTGTTATTTCAGAAGGTGGGTTTACAACTAAATTACCTGTCCCTTTTGCTAATCAATGGATTACAACTGCAAACTTCAGTACGAGTATTTGGAGGTGGATGCAAGTCTATACCAATTTAGGATTCGTGAAAAATAAAGGAATTTCTCCTTATTTTGCTCACGAAAGTGGTTTTCGACTCAATTTTATACCAGATATGTTGGAAATATATTTCCCTATACATTCTAATTTAGGTTGGGAAGTTGGGCAAAAGGCTTATGCCGGTAGAATTCGCTTTGTGTTGAACACTGATTTAAATGTTGTCTATAAACGTATTAGGGAAGGGTTTTATTAAACCTAAACAATCTTCGCAATGTCTAAAATTGACATTCTAATCATACCTAGTTTTGTGATTTTTCATTCTTTCATCTCTACTAAGTTAGAGATATTAACACTTCTGAAATATACAAAGACGACAGAACACTACAAATTAATAATCTACACAAAAAAACCTAATAAAATAAATGCTAACATAAATACACATTTTTTCTATAGGTTAATTTTATTACTATGACAAATACTTATATTATAAACACAGAAAAAATCCAATCAAAAAATTTAAGTTATTATTAAATTAATTGCGGATTTATTTAGTTGCCCCTAACTAAACTGACTGCTCTTTCAAAATGATTTGAAAGATTATTTTTTATCAATTTTTTCAGAATCTTCGTCTTCCTTGGTAGCTTTTTTAAATTCTTTAATACCTCCACCTAATCCTTTCATTAATTCTGGAATTTTTTTACCTCCAAATAATAAAAGAACGATAATGGCTATTACAAAAATTTCCATTCCTCCAAATCTTCCCATAATTCACTTATATTAAATAATTATGTGCAAATATATGTGATAATTTTGAATTTATAGACAGACAAATAAAAAAGTTTTGTAGAATCATACAACTATAGAGTTTGTATTTATTTTTTTAACTTCTCCTTATCAAACACATAACTTGACTCTCAAAATTTCACAAGAATCAAGAGCAGTTTTTAAATTAAGTTTGTTCTTTTTTGTAAAATATTTTTGATAAAATTCTTACTTTTGCTAATGAAATGAGTTTAAAAATTACTTTTTTAGGAACAGGAACCTCACAAGGGATTCCTGTAATTGGCAGTAACCACCCCGTTTGTTTTTCAGAAGACAAACGAGATAAACGTCTGCGGGTTTCTATTTTAATAGAATGGGACGATTACACTTATGTTATTGATTGTGGTCCTGATTTTAGGTATCAGATGCTACGGGCTAATGTGCAAAAAATAGACGGTATTCTGTTTACTCATATTCACTCAGACCATACTGCTGGGTTAGATGATATTCGACCTTTTAGTTTCAAAATGGGCGAAGTTCCCCTGTACGCAAGAGCGTCTGTATTTGAAAATTTAAGACAACGGTTTGAATATATTTTTAAAACTGAAAATAAATATCCTGGAGCTCCAAGCGTTTCAGAAAACATCGTTATAAATCAACCTTTTACTCTAAAAAACAAAATAGTAATTCCAATAGATTATACGCACGGAAACCTTCCTGTTTTTGGATATAGAATCGACCAATTTGCCTATATTACAGATATTAAGTTTATTTCGGAAAAGGAAAAAGAAAAACTCCAAAATTTAGAGGTTTTGGTTATTAGTGTTGTTAAAAAAGGGGAGCACCATTCTCATATGAGCTACCAAGAAGTAATAGAACTCGTCGAAGAATTACAGCCTAAAAAGACCTATATAACTCATTTAAGCTGTACGCTTGGATTTCACAAAGACCTAGAAAAGGAACTTCCTAAAAACGTATATCCTGCATATGATGGGTTGGTTATTCACGTATAACCGCCTTTTAAGAAAAGGCGTTATAACAAAAAAGACCACCTTAATAGGTAGTCCTTTTTTACTTTTCTGTGAGAAAAAATTAACCGATAACTTCTACGTTAACTGCATTTAAACCTTTTCTTCCTTGTTCTGTTTCGAACTTTACTTTATCATTTTCTCTGATATCCTCTCTTAAACCTGAGTTATGAACAAAAATGTCCTCTCCTGTTTCTGATGATGTGATAAATCCAAATCCTTTGGTCGTGTCGAAAAATTTTACTGTTCCTTCTTGCATTTTACTTATTTTTTACAAGTTACTAAATTATTTTTTTGCAAAAAAACACCCAATTAAGATAAGCATATTAATGAATCATCAATTGTAAAACAATTCATTTCATTTAAAAGTGCTATTGAAAAAAAGTATTGTAAAAATATAATTGGTAAAGATGAGATAACTCGTAAAACTAATTGTACTATATACTACCTTAAAAATTCTAATAGGAGTCTTTTGCGATGCAAACATAACATATTTTTTCATTAAAACCTATTTATCACATAAATAAATTTAAAAAAACAACATATTTTCACTTTCATATTAACAAAATAACAAAAACACCTTCTCTCCTACCTTTTTCAAACAGAAAAGAATTTATACATTTTTTCAATATTAACTTTGTTTATCTTACATTTTTACATACTTTAGCAGAAACCAAAATTAGACAGAAAACAATAATTTATTTTTCTGCAACTAAATCTATAAACACCATAATTATGCGTAAAAAAATACTCTTTTTTACCCTTTCATTGACTGTAAAATTTCTTTTTGCTCAATCAAATCCGATTACAATTTATGACAATTACCTTCAACGAAAATGGGTAGATTCGGTAATGACTTCAATGACAATTGACCAAAAAATCGGACAATTATTTATGATTGCAGGTTATTCTAACAAAGATAAAAAGCATACCGATTTTATAAAAAAAATGATTCGAGAACACGAAATCGGAGGATTGATTTTTATGCAAGGAACACCTGAAAAACAGGCAAAACTACACAATGAATATCAAGAAATTTCAAAAATTCCGCTATTAATTGGCTTTGATGGCGAATGGGGATTATCAATGCGATTGAAAAAAACTTATCGTTTCCCTTGGAATATGACTTTGGGAGCGATTAGAGATAATTCGCTGATCGAAAAATTCGGAAAACACATTGGTAAACAGTGTAAAAGAATTGGAATTCACCTGAATTTCGCTCCTGTTGTAGATATCAACACCAACCCTAAAAACCCCATTATCGGCAATCGTTCCTTTGGGGAAAGTAGAGAAAACGTAACCGAAAAAGCCAAAGCATTTATCAAAGGATTGCAAAGTGAATATGTACTCGCCAATGCGAAACATTTCCCTGGACACGGAGATACTTCTACCGATTCTCACAAGACACTTCCGCAAGTAAATTTTGATATAGAACGCCTTGATTCTATTGAATTATATCCTTATCAGCAATTATTTAAAACTGATTTAGCGAGCGTAATGGTGGCACATTTGAGCGTTCCGACATTAGAGCCTAATAAGGCTTTACCGACTTCTCTTTCGAAAAAAGTCGTTACGGATTTACTCAAAGAAAAAATGGGTTTCAAAGGGCTGATTTTAACAGATGCGTTGAATATGAAAGGAGCGTCCAACTTCGCAGAACCAGGCGAAATTGATTTAGAGGCACTCAAGGCTGGAAATGATATTTTATTATTTTCAGGGAAAGTTTCAGAGGGCGTAAAAGCGATTAAAAAGGCTTTAAAAGAGGGAGTTATCACAGAAGAACGCATCAATTACTCCGCTCGAAAAATTCTAAAAGCCAAATATTGGGCTGGATTACATCAATATTCTCCTGTAAAAATGGACGGAATCGACAGTGATTTAAACAATGTGGAAAATGAAGTTTTACATCGAGAATTGATTGAAAACGCTATCACTTTGATTAAAAACGAAAAGAACGCTTTACCAATTAAAAACTTAGAAAAACAGAAAATTGCTTATATCAAATTGGGCGATGACAAGGATAATACTCCTTTCATCAAAATGTTACAAAACTATACAAACCTTACAGTTGTAAGTGCAAAAACTACCAAAAAGTTACTTAAGAAACTAAAACCTTACAATTTAGTGATTATTGGATTTCATAAATCCAATGCACACGCTTGGAAAGATTACCATTTTTCAAAAAATGATTTGCACCGCCTAAAGGAAGTAGCAAAAAAGAAAAAGGTCATTTTAGATGTTTTTGCAAGTCCGTATAGTTTGTTGAATATCGCTGATTTTTCAACGATTGAGGGCTTGGTTATTTCCTACCAAAATAGTCCTATTTCACAAGAAATTTCTGCACAACTTATTTTTGGAGCAATGGGCTTTAAAGGGAAATTACCTGTTTCTATCAAAAATGAATTTAACGAGGGCTATGGTCTTTTGACCAATTCTTTGGAACGATTAGGTTATTCTATTCCTGAAAAAGAGGGTTTAAATAGTAAAAATCTTGTAAAAATAGACTCTGTTGCTGAAGTGGTTCTCAAAGAAAAAATGGCTCCTGGAATGCAAGTTTTAGTTGCCAAAAATGGTAAAATCGTCTTTCATAAAACCTATGGTTATCACACCGATAGCAAAAAACAAAAGGTCAAAAAACGAGATTTGTACGATGTTGCATCTGTTACCAAAATTTTGGGAACATTACCAATGATTATGAAGTTGGAAGACGAGAAAAAAATTGATTTAGAAGATACACTTGGAGAATTATTACCTTCTTGGCTGAAAAACACGAATAAAGACACACTTACGCTAAAAGAAGTGTTGTCGCATAATGCACGATTAAAGGCGTGGATTCCTTTCTATATCAAAACTTTAGATACCGTAACCAAAAAGCCATCTCTAAAGTATTACAGAAAGAAAATGAGCCGAAAATTCAACATCAAAGTGGCTGAAAACTTATACTTGCGTAAGGACTACAAAGATACCATTTTGAATCTCATAGCCACTGCTGATCAGCGAGAAAAACCAGGCTACAAATACAGTGACTTAGCGTTTTACATCTCTAAAGAAATCGCTGAAAGATTTTATAAAAAAGACCTTAATACGCTAATGCAAAATCACTTTTACAAACCTTTAGGAGCGAATAGAACGACTTTTTTGCCTTTGCAGAAATTCCCTAAAAACGACATTGTTCCTACGGAAGACGACTCCTATTACCGTCATCAACTTTTACAAGGATATGTTCACGATATGGGAGCAGCAATGTTAGGAGGAATTTCAGGGCACGCTGGATTATTTTCTACCGCTGAAGATATGGCAAAAATGATGCAACTGTTTCTACAGAAAGGATTTTACGGAGGAAAACGCTATTTTCAACCAAAAACAATGGATTTGTTCAACACGCGTTTTTACGAGAACGACAGCATCAGAAGGGGTGTTGGATTTGACAAGCCGCAAATAAGAAAAGAAGAAGAAAACACTTGTGGTTGTGTTTCCGAAAAAAGTTTTGGACACGGAGGATTTACAGGAACTTATGTATGGGCAGACCCAAAAACGAATCTCATCTACATTTTCCTCTCCAACCGAGTATATCCTACGATGAGTAACACTAAATTAGTAAAAGAAAACATCCGAACAAACATACAGCAAATCATTCAAAACAGTCTTATAGAATAAGTTATGCTTTTAGTCTATACTCATAAAATAACTCCTCGCCTAACCTATATTTTTAGGCATTATTTCGTTCGAACACTACAAATCCCTATTACTTTCTCTACGAAAATTGAAGAATTTGTAGCCCATAATGGACCGAAAATGACTTATGGAAAAGCACCTTTAGGAAATGAGTTTTTTGTGCAAAGTCACTCTATTTTGTTGGAACAAGGAGTGAATGAAGTAGATATAAAAGTTGAAAAATGGGAAGATGTTCCTTGCTTTTTTAGGACAAATGAACGTTCGAATATTCCTTTTGACATTTTTGCCGCTGGATTTTATTTGATAAGTCGATACGAAGAATATTTACCTTATTTAGACGATGAGCGAGATTGTTTTTCCCATAAAAATAGCCTTGCACACAAACACGGATTTTTAGAAAAACCTGTTATTGATATATGGGCGTATAAATTACAATCATTATTAAAAGATTTCTTCCCGACATACGATTACGAAACAAGAAAATTCAGTTTTATTTCGACAATCAATGTACCGAGAGCCTATATTTACAAACATCAAGGATTAGCGAGAAGTGTTGGACGTTCGGTGGCAAATTTATTTTCTTTTCAGTTAAAACAAATAATCCAAAGAATCCTTACCATACTCGGATTTCGAAAAGACCCTTACGACACTTTTCGTCGTTTTATTTACTTACAAAAATATTTTTCTGTGGAAACTATTTTTTTCTTTTCGATAGGAAATTACAGTCTTTATGATCGTAATAGTTCTTTTAGAAATATTCATTTTCGGTCTTTGATAAAATCTGTTTCTGACTATGCAAAAGTGGGATTATTGGCATCTTATTTCTCAATGAATGATGAAAAATTAGTCAAAAAAGAAAAAGAGCGACTCGAAGGCGTCGTAAACATACCCGTCAAACGCTCTCGACAGTGCCATTTGCGTCTCAATATTCCAGAAACATATCAAAATTTAATTGATTTAGAAGTGGAAGAAGACTATTCTATGGGATATAAAGATATGATTGGGTTTAGAGCAAGCACTTGTACACCATTCTATTTCTATGACTTGAATTTTGAAATTCAAACCCCTTTAAAAGTCTTCCCAACGGCCATTTCCGACACAACGTTAAAAGAGGAAATGAACCTAACGAATGCTGGGTGTAAAGCAAAAATAAAAATCCTAATGAATGAAGTGAAAAAAGTCAACGGAACATTTATATCACTATTTCACAACCAATCACTTAGCGAACTCCCAGAATGGAAAGACTGGCGTGTGATTTATGAAGAAATGCTAAAAAATGCGAAAGATGAAACACCTGTTCTTTGATTTAGACCATACTCTTTGGGATTTTGAAAAGAATTCAGATAAAACCTTTGAATTTCTTTTTAAAAAACACCAAATACCGTGTTCTTTAGAGAAATTCCTATACTACTATAGAAACATCAATTTTTCCTATTGGGAACGATATCGCAAAAATGAAGTAAGTGTAGAAGAGTTGAAAATAGGGCGATTAAAAGACACTTTTGACAAATTAAAAGTATGTGTTTCAAATGAGTTGATACATTTGTTAGCAAAAGAATATTTAGTTTATTTACCACAAAACAACTGTTTGTTTGACGGAGCAATTGAAACATTAACTTACTTACAAAACAACTATCACCTACACCTCATCACCAATGGTTTTTATAAAGTACAGCACGAAAAAATTAAAAAATCGAATTTAGAGCCTTTCTTTGAGCAAATCATTACTTCCGAAGATATTGGAGTAAAAAAACCTCATCCTGATATTTTTGAATTTGCCCTAAAAAAAGCAAATGCCACTAAAGAAACATCCGTTATGATAGGCGATAATTGGGAGGCTGATGTGATGGGAGCTTTGCAATATGGGATGAAAGCCATTTATTTTAATCCTGATAACAAGGTTGTTGGAGAAAATATCACAAGTATTTCTCACTTGTTAGAATTAAAACAACTTTTCTGATTATTTACTTTACCAAAACAATATTATTCTCTTCTAAAATAGGATAATTATAAAATCGGAGCATCAATTGAGCAACGGCAATAGTATCTCGTTCACAGTAAGATACGATGCGTTCGAGGTTTTTCTCTTTATAAAAAACTTCCGCCACTTGGCTGCCGTCAATATCTATTTTTGGAGAGGGAATGCCCAGAATCGAAGTCAACAATTTTAATGAGGTGTAGTGTTTATAATCCCCAAATTTCCAAAACTCCAATGTGTCTAAATGAGGAATTCCCCAAGGCTTTTTACCAAATAATTGCAGTTTTTTAGGCAATGAAATTTGATGAATGATCATTCGACGAGCAATGTAAGGAAAATCAAATTCCTTTCCATTATGAGCACAAAGCAAGTATTTTGGGTGCGAAAAATGGGTTTCTATTAAATGTTTAAAATCATTTAAAATTTGTACTTCTTCACCATAGAAAGATTTTACTCGAAATAATGGTTTTTCCTCATCAAATTTTGAAAAATAACCGATAGAAATACAGATAATCTTTCCAAACTCCGCCCAAATTCCTGCTCTTTGATAAAAATCTTCTGCCGTTTCATCTTCCTTCCGCTGATAGGCGGTTTTTTGCTCAAAAAGAAGTTGTTTCTCTTCCGATAGCTGAACAAATTGTTCTACTTCTGGAACAGTTTCAATATCTAAGAATAGGATATTTTCGAAATTAAGACTTCTCATAATGTGCAATATACAAATTTATTTCGAAGCAAAGTAAATATCATAAAAAAATCGCCTAAAAGCAACTTTTAGGCGATTCCTTATTTTTAATTTTCTTTTAAGAATTTAAAAATACTCAAAAGAAACTGTAATTGCAGCAAACCCATTAAAAATACTGTATGAATAACTCACAGGATAATTGTCTGTATTATATTCATAAACTAACGCTTCATCAGCACCTGTTTTTGTTATGAAGTTATTTTTATTCACACTAATTACTCGATAATTTCCCGCAAGAATTTTTCCATAAGCATTAGGGAAAATACCGATAAAAGGATTGTTTTTATCATCAAAAGTTGCGTTATAAGTATCATTTGCAATCTTATGAGCTACCACATTCTGTCCATCATATTCAAATGACTGTACATAGTCATTTTGTCCTTCTTGTTTTCTTGTCAATTTTGACAAAAGTCCATTTTCATTATACTCATAAACATATGAAAAAAGCAATTTACGTTGTTTCTTCTCTTCTGCCGAAACAATCTGTCCCTTATCATTATAAGTGTAATAAACAACTATATTATCAGTTTTATCCTCTTTTTCTGTGATTTGATTTTTAGCATTATACTTAAAAACATACTCTGTTACTTTTTCTGGCTCTGTTTGAGTATATCCAGAAACTAAATTCGCCTCATTATAAGTAAAATCATAAGTTGTTGTAGAACCATATAATCCGTCCTCTTTTGTAATTTTTTTCAACTTTGTACCACTACCTACTTCTCCACGAACATTTACAGTTACTTTGTACGTTTTTACAGTTCCATCTTCAGCTGTTACTACAAAATCCTGTGCTTTTCCGTCAACAAAAGTTACTTCTGTTTTCGATGCAGGTACAACCGTTGCTTTTTCAGAAACTTTCACAGTTACCATTGCTTTTAAATCTGTTCCGAAAGGTACACTTACAGTAATGTTTTCTGTTCCTAAGCCTTCCATTTGGACTGCTTTTACATCTACATCTTTAAATTCGATTTTCAAATCATCAATACTTGCTAATGATGATTTCGTTGGCTCCTCATCTTTTGAACACGCAAAAAGTGTTACTGCAACCATTAAAATTAAATAAATTTTTTTCATTTTAAATTGTTTTGTTTAATAAATTGCCGATTTTCTTCTATCCGCTCGGCATTTTACGGATTATTCTTTTAATAACGGATTACTAATCGTCGCTCCCTTTGGGAAAGGCAATGTGTATCGCTTATCTCCTTGTTGAAGCGAATACTCTTTTCCGTTGTATATTTTTGTTAACTTTGGCTGTACAGTTCTACGTAAATCAAACCAGCGCTTACCCTCAATCGCAAACTCTCTTTTTCTCTCCTCTAAAACTAACTCAATAAATTGCTCCTGATTCAAGTTGTTTAATTTGCTTTTGAAACTAGAAAAACCTTCAGAAGTATACCTTTTCGGGGCTAATATAAGTAAATTTTTCTTTGCATCGGCAAATTTTCCTAAATTTACCTGTGCCTCCACTAACATCAAATACAAATCAGCAGTTCTAAAAGTACAGCGATATTGTGTTCCTGCATTTTTTTTAGAATGCAATCCTGTTTTATTTTTGACAAAATAATTATTAAAACGCAAATCGTTTTGAGCATCATAACTATCTTGTAGCTCTTTAGAAATCAACGCATTTGAACTAATATCAAACGACGACACCAAATCCAATGCCAAAATAGATTCTACAGAGTTGTATTCTGAAGGTAGTTCCTTTGTATCAGTATTCAAATCTTGTAAATCAGATTTTATTGCTAAGCCCTCTTTTGCCAAAACAATCACTTTCTCCCATTTCTGTTGATACAAATATACTTTTGCTTTGAAAGCCTTTAAAGCCGCCACTGAAAAACGATAATTAAAGCCTACTTTTTGAATTTTGACATTCAACAATTTTTCAGAACGCTCTATATCACTCAAAATTTGATTGTAAATATCTTGAACAGATGCTCTTGGATATTCCTTGTCAGCATCGTAACTGGTTACTAATGGAACACCGCTATCCGTAGCAGCAGTTGATTTACGATAAGGCTTTGCATATAAATTAATTAAATCAAAATATTGCAATGCCCTCAATGCATATGCCTCACCAACTAGTTGATTGATTTCCTCACGATTTCCTTTGATTTTATCTTTGTGATTGATAATTTCATTGGCATAGAAAATCGTTGTATAAAATGCTCCATACGGAAATTGAGAACTCAAAGAGGCATAGTTTTCATCTTGCCAAGTGTAAATATCTTTGTAATACTCTGCTCCGACAGACTTATCACTTAAAAAAAGTTCATCCGTACGATAAGTTGATAGAATTTTATCATTTTTAGGAATGTTGTATCCTGCCGTTATAAATTGACGATAGTCTTCTACTGTCGTGGGAATAATTTGTCCCACAGGCTTTACATCTAGATATTTATCACACGAAATAAAACTTATAAAAAGACCAATGATTGCTATTATTTTCTTATTCATAATTTATTTTTTTAAAAAGACATATTTAATCCGAGTGAAACACTTTTTTGTACAGGCTGTCGATAAACACTTCCATAACCTTCTGGGTCAAAATAGCCTGTATAATCCGTTCCGAAAACCAATAAGTTTCTTCCTTCTAAGGAAATAGTTAAACTATTTAAACCTATATTTTTTAACGATTTAGGTTGAAAATCATAGCCCAAACGAATATTATTAATTCTTATATATGAAATTTCTTTTATCCAAATATCCAAATCTCGATACGTTTGCCCATCATCTTTTGAATGATACCAATTATAGACTAATTTTGTATTAAATCCAGGAGAATTAGCACCAATAAATGCAGGATAGTTACCTGTCCCAGCCTTTAAAACCTCACGGTTATAATTATAACCTGGCTCTATATAGGTTGGTTTATAAAAAGGAGTTGCTTTGGTCATTTTAAATAAACTAAAATTCGCATTAATCCTCAAACTGAACTGTTTATATCTCAATGTATTTGTCAATCCTCCTGTAAACTTTGGCATTCCATCCCCCATATAACTATACAGATTTCGGTGCTCAGCATAACTGAGTCCTTTGCCTAATTTATAAAAATCAACTGCAGAAATAGTTTTACCATCTTTTATAAAAATCGGCAAACCATTTCCATCGATTCCTGCCGTTTTAATCCCAAAAATACCATAAACGCCGTATCCTTGCTTGGATGGTTTTAATTGTTCTTCTTGAATTTCTACCTTTTCCACTTTGTTTTCGTTGTGCGAAATATTAAAATTGGTCGTCCAAGTAAAATCTTTGTTCCTTATATTTCTTGTGGTAATTCCTAATTCGTATCCCTTATTACTAATCGACGCCCAATTGGCACTCACAAAGCCAAAACCATTTTCCAAAGGCGTTGATTTCAAACCAATTAAATCCGTACTTAATCGCTGGTAATAATCGGCTGTAACGGTAACACTATGATCAAACAACCCTAAATCAAAACCAATATTTGAAGAAGTTGTTTTTTCCCAACGTAAATTGGCATTAGGAGCATTTTTGGCTCGGATAATTTCTTCTGAAATATTCGGCAAAATACTCGTATCATCATAAACTCCTATGACAAAAGGCGAAGTAGATTTATCAATATTTCCTTGCACTCCATACGATGCTCGTAGGCTCAAATTATTGATAAATTCTAGGTCTTCCATAAATTCTTCACGAGTTACATTCCAAGTTCCAGCAACCGACCAAATAGGCAAATAACGGTATTTTGGATTGACGCCAAATAAATTAGAACCATCATAACGCAAACTTCCAAAAACTGTATATTTTCTATCATAAGTATACGATGCCGTTCCGAAGAAAGAAGCAAAAGTATTCTCATCAAATGCCTTTTGATACGTCTTAAATGAACTTCTATCCAAGGCTTTTTCATTCGTGATTGGGACGGTTTGCAAAGTATTGGCATTAAACCCAAAACCTCTCGAAAGAACTCTTGTTTTTTTGTTTTTTCTAAATTCAGCACCCAGCATCACGTCTATTTCGTGAATAGAAGCGATTTTTTTGGTATAATTAAGTAAATTTTTCCAGTTGTACTGAAATAATCGGCTGTTCCAATTTTGAACAATTCCCCCTTTTGGCATAAAAAACTCTTCTTCACCAGCACCGTTTGTATATCTCGAACTGAAACGATATTTTCTTGTGTAATAACTATCTTGTTCTGTTATTTTTTCAGTATTATCAAAATCAAATTGCAATCCTACTTGACTGGAAACTTGTAAGTTTTTACTAAATTTATATTCCAAATTCACCATTGGCTTGATGGAATTAGCCACCAATTTATTAGAGGTGTTATTTTGTTCCTCTAAAATATTGTAGTTCAAATTTAAATCGGAACGCTCTACCAAATCTTTGTCGTAAATATAATTTCCTTTTGCATCTACGACTTGTTGGTAAGGATTCACTCTTCGTATATAATTTGATGGATTGGTATAAGAATCTGCTCCAATAACATATGAATTGTTGATGTTTCTATTAGCAAAAATAGACGTCGTAACCGTAAACTTATCTGTAATATTGAAACTATTTTTCAAACTTATATTATAACGCTTAAATCCTGTACCTTTAGTTGTTCCCTCTTGGTCAAAATACCCTAAAGAAACGTAGTAATTTGACTTCTTACTTCCACCTGAAAAACTGAAATTATAGTTGGTATTAATACTGTTTTTATACAAATAATCACCCCAATCTGTCGTTTTATTTCGCAAAGCGTTAATTTCCTTTTGCGCCGAACTTGAAAGAGCCGCAAAACCATTTTTCTGAAATTTTTCATACTCTTTATAGCGATTGAGAATACGAGCAACTTCCCCTCGTTCTGACTTATATTTCAAATCTTCTCTTGACGCCAAAAGCAGTTCAAAATCAACTTTCTCACTTGAATTCATTAAATTCAACTTATTCAAATCAGGTTTTAAATCAAGTGATGTATTGGAACTAAAATGAAACTGCATATCACCTTCTTTCCCCTTTTTTGTAGTAATCACAATCACACCATTGGCGGCTCTCGCTCCATAAATAGAAGTCGCAGAAGCATCTTTCAGCACTGTAATATCTTCAATATCATCAGGGTTGATTCCAGCAATTGGATACGATGTCAAGTTATCAATATTGTCTTTATCGAAATTTTTAGGCACTAAATTTCCTTCTAATGGAACCCCATCTACTACCCAAAGCGGATCCGAAGAACCTTTTAACGAGGTAATTCCACGAATTTGGATTTGAGCCACTGCACCTGGCGCTCCATTTGTTGGCGTAATCGCAACTCCAGAAATTTGCCCTGTCAACATTTGATCAATATTAGGCGTCGCTACTTGCTTTAATTCTTTTGTTTTGATGCTTTTATATGCTGATGTCGATTTGCGTTTTTCAATTTTCTGATAACCTGTGATAACGACTTCTTCTAATTGTTCACTCTTTTCTTTTAATACAACTTTTAAGTTCGTACTCTTCTTTGAAATCGTTAACATTCTCGTTTCATAACCTAAATAAGAAACAATGATTGTTTTGGTGTTTTTTGAAATTTTAAATTCAAATTTCCCATCAAAATCGGTAGTTGTACCGAGCATTGCCCCTTCTATCATTCCTTCGTAAGAGGTTTGATTTGTAATGATGTGAGAAGACGCATACACCGATGCTCCCATAATAGGAACTCCCGATTCATCCACGACAACTCCGCTTACTTCCTTCTTATTTTGGGCGAAAACAGTGCTAAACAAAAGCACAAATATGTAAGGTAATAATTTTTTCATCTGTTTATTTTTATTGTTTTCCATCTGTCAGATGTTACCTTTGATATTAAAAATAATCATTCCATTGTATGTTAATCATTATTTTTAATATGTCGGCTTCATCTGTTTTTTACTTTAATTGATGACTAATTCGATAGATTAAGTCTTCGTAATGTTCTCTGGTAACTTTATTTCCTTTCTTTCTTCTTTTCTCTAATAATTCCAAAATTCTAACCAACTGACCGTGTTTTTTAGAACCTACGTCTGAAACTCTTGGAACATATGAAAAATGGACGTTATTAAATGATTTCTCATCATTTGAAATACCTTTTTTTAATATTTTTTTCAGTAAAATATTTCTACTGATGATAAGAGCGTCAACGTAATTTTTCTGTGTAATTCTATCGTAAATATCTAAATCCTCTTTCTCAATTGTTTTGAAGAAAACAGCCTCATATAATGTATCAAATAAATCGTCTTGAGTGAAAGCATTGCTTTTGTCTTTAACTAAAATATTGTTTTCTGCTATTCGCAATAATCGGTCTGTTTCCAACAATTTATAAAATATTCCTGATTGATAAACACGAATCATCGAAATCGGCGAATAGTAACGCTCACCATCAGGGGCGTCTCTAACTGCAAATATCTTGCTAATATCTTTAGGCAAAAACAACCATTTTTGAGGTTTTATAGCGTTGTCAATTAAATACTTTAATGCTCTTTTTTGAATTTTAGCAGGCACAGGAACATAGGTTTGCTTACCATCTCCAAAAACAGTATTGTTAATATAAACACCTCCGATATTTGCCAATACGTGATTGTTATACGTTTCCCATTGGTCAATCACATCTTTGTATAATTTTGACGCTTTGTAATAACTTTTCCCCTCTTCATACGTCCAATCCATAATTTTAGGAACAATTCTCTTTAAGTTCATTAGTCCATACAAACTTGCCTTGACGGCATCATCTCCTAAATCCTCACTTTGCGAACGAGGGTCAATAATTTTTCGCTGTTGTTCTCCGTAAAAATACAAAGGATCATTTTCGTGCTTTCTAATCGTTGCATTTAATTGAGGTAAATCGTCATAAGGTGTTTTTGATGGCGTCCAACGATACCCCCAATCAATAGCGTATTTGTCATAAACCCCAATCTTTGGATTTAATTCTGCTACATTATCGCCTGGCTGTGCAACATAATTATATCTCGCATAGTCCATTATAGATGGAGCCGTTCCTCCCATTCGCTTAGTAAACGTAGCCGAACGCAATGAGTCTACTGGATAACTAAATGACGCTCCCATATTGTGCTTTAAACCGAAGGTATGCCCCACTTCGTGAGAAGACACAAAGCGAATAGCCTCTCCCATATGCTTGTCTGAAAATCTATTTTTTTGTGACTCATCATCAATCACTCCTGTTTGAACTCGCAACCAAGAATGCAATCCTCTCATCAAGTTGTGCCACCAAATAATATCTGATTCTAAGATTTCTCCACTTCTTGGGTCAAAAATAGAAGGTCCCATCGCATTTTGTTTTTCAGATGCCGTATATACGATTACCGAATATCGAACGTCATCTATATCAAAATCTTTGTCCTCTTTTGTTACTTCTTTTACAACAACAGCATTTTTGAACCCTGCTTTTTCAAAAGCCTTGTTCCAATCTAATACTCCTTTTTTAATAAATGGCACCCATTTTTTAGGAGTGGACGGACTTATGTAATAGACAATCTGTTTTTTAGGAGTTACCAATTCTCCATTTTGATATTTTTCAACATCTTCTTGTTTGGGTTCTAAACGCCAACGAGTAATCAATCGCCGGTGTTCTACTTCGTGTTGCTCATCATTGTAATAATCCATTGGCGTAGAAAAATAACCAATTCTTTTATCCTCAAAACGAGGTTTCATTACATCTTTCGGAAGTAAAACGATATTGGTTGTCACTCCAATAGACAAAGGTAATGAGCCCCCTTTTCCTTCTTTAATAGACGTTGTTATCAATGATTTGACAACTACATTTTTAGGAAAAGTTTTGACTTGGTTAATCTTAGATAATTTTGTTTTAACAGAACCTCCTAAGCCAATATTATCCAATAAATCGAAGAAACTTTTTTCCTTTCCATCAAAAACTTTATTTACTTTGATAACCACAGAGGTCGAGTCTTTGTTGGTAGATTGCACTTCAAACTGTTCAATGACAGAGGCAATAAAATTATCTCTTACAGAATTTGTAATATCATCATTTTCTGGAGATTGCACTCTGGGATTAATTGTTTTTACCCAAACTTTTTTCAAATTTTTATCCCAATAAAATCGAATTAACTTTGTTTCAAAAGCCATTCCCTTGTTTAATCCGTGCCCATTAATCGCATACGGAACTTGAGATACTTTACTTACCACTAAAAAGTCCTTTCCCAACAGAGAATCTTTAATCTCAAAATAATAATCCCCCTTCAGGTAATAGGTCGTAAAAATTCCTTCTTTTTTATCTCCTTTTTCCTGTAACTTTTTGTAATCTACTTTTGGTTTGTCTTTTTTTTCTGTTTTCTCTTCCTTACTTTCTGTCTTTTTCTTGTCTTTTTTTTGTTGCGAAAAAGAAACGTTCCCTCCCAACAAAAGAAATCCTAGTAAAAGCACCAAGGCTTTTACCCTTGTTTTTTTGTTTAAAACCATCATTAACAATGTATTTATCTAATATTCTATTTATCTGACCACAATAGTTTCTGTGTTCCTACTTCTCAAAAGAAGACTTTTCAGGCAAAATGCTTTCAAAAGAATCTTCCAAGGACTTCATTACCTTTTCGTAGTTTCTGATATGCGCATTATCATTCAAGCAAATAAGCGAATAAGATTGCTCACGAACGGCTTTGATTGCCTTTTTAGACTTGATAATTAGCGGAAACATTTTGGTATCCTTATAGGTGTTATAAGGCATAAATTTAGATTGGCAAATCTGCCAAGTTCTAAATAACTCTTGCGTGTAATCTTCACTACTTCTAAACCTATTTTTGGACATTTCAAAAAGTCTATCACCAGCATATTCCCACACTTCCTCAAAGGTTTCTTTTAAATAAGGTTGTGCATTATGAGGTGTGCGGAGTGTTATGAATTTAGGATACCATTTTAACAATTTTGTAATCCTCGCCTTACTTCCGTACGAGGGGTCAAACCACTTATCATAATCTCTTTTTAAAACTTCCTTTTTATCAAATTTTTCATTGATTATTTTGATATTATTTAACAGACATTTAGACCAAAGTCCAAACCCTGAATTATAACGAAATGCCGCAATATCATTCGGCAAACCATTTACGAAAAATCGCTCTGGAGAAATATGGTTTGTGATATAAAAATCATCATTAAAATAGACAAAATGTTCTGCTAAATCAGGGATTTTATGCAAATAAATTTCTATCAAAGATGAGTTAAAAACAGGCAAATATTCATTAGGAATATAGTCAGAATGATTGACTAAATTCAACTTTGGATTGGTTTCATCGAGCCAATCAGGTTTTTGACCACAGGTAACAAAGTGAACTTTTCGAACCCAAGGAGCAAACTTCTCAACACCTCGAAACCAGTATTTTAAAAATCCATAATCTCGAAAACGAGCCTCTGAAACTTCATTTTTTGAATTGTCTATCTTCCCCGAATATTTCAAAAAATCCTTTTTCCATTTTGGGTCATCCATATCCACCCAAGTAACAACAAAATCTATTTCCATATCTCTATATCAAAAGTTTAACAGTGCATATCACTGCTTTATAGTTTTTCCCAAAAGTAATTATTTTTTAGGATTTATTGGTAATTTCCTCAAAAAGTGTTTCTAAATTCTTATTCTTTAGTTGCATTTCTTTGATTTTCAACCCTTGTTCTTGGGCAAAATCAAAAATATGTGTTCGCATATCTTCCTCTGTTTCAAAACACAACTCCCACGTCGTATCATAAACATTGACCACTTTGCTGATATTCGGAAGTTGATTAAAAAACTGTGGTTCTATCAAAAAGTCAAAAGTAACTTCTATGATTTGTTCTTTTTCGTTTTGCAAAGATTGGAGCGTCCTATCGATAGCAATTTCTCCACGGTGCATTACAATCACTCTATCACAAACTGCCTCTACCTCTTGCATAATATGCGTAGACAACAAAATGGCTTTATCTTTGGCAAGATTTTTAATTAACCCTCTGATTTCCAACAATTGATTTGGATCTAACCCAGTAGTCGGTTCATCTAAAATAAGTAGTTTTGGTTGATGTAATAATGCCGTTGCTAAACCAACCCTCTGACGATATCCTTTGGATAATTCTTTGATTTTTTTGTGTTGCTCTGACTGTAAGCCGACTTGTTGTATTACCTCATCGATGTTTTTCTTTGCAACCTTATGAATTTCAGCGTGAAACGACAAATATTCTCGCACGTACATTTCCACATACAAAGGGTTATTTTCTGGTAAGTAACCTATGAATCGTCGTGTTTTATTTTTAAAAATGCTTACCTCTTCTTCATTGACAAAAACCACACCCTCCGTAGCCTCCACATAGCCTGTGATAATTTTCATCATAGTCGATTTTCCTACACCATTAACCCCCAACAACCCTACGACTTCGCCTATATCCAAAGAAAAACTAATATTCTTTAGAACTTCTTGATTGCCGTAATTCTTACTAATATTTTTAACTTCTAAAAGCATTCTATCCAATTTAGATATGACAAATGTACATCTTAATTTTTAATTGGGGAAAATTAGCTGTTAAGCTAGCTCTTCTATAAGCAGAATAATTTTTTGTAAAAAAAACAAAATATCCAAAAAATAATAATTATTAGCCTAATTTTTACTTACTTTTGCCTAAAATTAATTCATTTTTGTATGAACCATATTAGGATAGTAATTATAACGTGTTTGTTGTTGATTTCTTGTAATTCCAACAAGAAAAATACTCAAACATCACCATCTCAAAAGGATTCTATACCGTCTTTTAAAAAGGAACAAATCACCAATGCTCCTGCTGTTTTATTGGAAAAAGACGCTAATAAAGCAGTGAAAAATTGGAAAGCCTATCAACGAGCATCAGAATTAGTAAAAAACTACTACAACACGACTGTTTACGAGGCTTTAAAAAACGCTCCTGAATTGGTAGAGGCAACCAAAAAACTAAAAGATTCTATTGGGGTTCAAAAATTAAAAATCCCAAGTGTAAAGGCTCGTTTAAATGTTTTACATAACGAGGCTCTTCGATTACAAGATATGTCTAAAATTCCTTCTATCACAGATGAAGAAGTAAAAGAGGAAGTCAAAAAAATGCTCAAAATTTATAGCGCCATCAACTCAAAAATCAACACTATTTATCGTATTGATAAATACGATATTGATATTTAATGTTAGTTGTGTAATCGTTTATTCGTTTAGTTGAGTAGTAACTACTCATAAAACTATCAAGTATTCTGAATAACAGGTGTCGGGTCATTTTCTTTGATTCGTTCTCTGCAAATTCTTTCAACTTGAACAATATCTTCAATACCCGACAAATGCAGCACCTCTGGAACAAATTCATCAGACCTGTCGTCTCTATGTCGCATTCTACCTCTTCTCATTTCGAGTGAGATATTTTTCTTTTTGAAATTCACTTCTATATTTCCCGTAAACTGCTCCCAATCATAGTATTTAATCATCCCTTTTCGATAGTTAATCAATCGAGTCTTTGTGCCTACATAATATCCTCCTTTTTTAAACAAAGATATCAAGCCACCAATCAAAACAGCTATTCCGATTACTAAAAACAAGATTAACAACAACGAAGGAATGAGCATAGGTTCAAAATCATCCCAACTAGCCGTTGTCGGCACATCATCTACTTCAAAATGAACCTCTTCCCCAACAAATAACGGTTTAAAAAAAATATAAGAGGCAATAGAAGGTATTGTCAACCACAATAAAGCAAAAATAATAGTTCCGTAAGATGATTGCTTGGGCTGTTTCCTTTTTGCAAAAACTGAAAATTCAATTTTTTCATCCCCAATAACCCTACGTAAATCTTGTGGTAATCGAAAAGTATTCATTTATCTTAAAGTTTAGTTGTGTAATCGTTTATTTGTTTAATTGATTTTAAATGGTTTGTTGAAAAGTTTATTCGTCAATTCAATCAAGCAACAAATCAACGACTCAACAACTCCACATATAAAAACTACATTTTATAAATCCATCTAGCAGGATTCTGAGTTTTAGTATTTTTAGTAAGCAAAAATCCTAAAATGGTCTTTCCTGTAATTTTATCTGTAAAAATCGTTCCTATTTCTTGTTTTGTTTTCACTTTTTGTCCTTTTTTGACAAAAACCTTCGCTAAATTCTTATAAACTGTTACATAATTTCCGTGCTGGATTAGAACTGCTTTTTTATTCCCAATAAGCACTTGAACAGCAAGAACTTTACCGTCAAAAACACTCCTTGCTCTACTCCCTTTAGAAGTCGTAATTCGTACACCGTGACTTTGCAACGTGGCTGTTTTTACCAAAGGATGTGGTTGCTTTCCGTAGTAAGTGGACACATATCCTTTTTTAACAGGCCAGGGGAGTTTCCCTTTGTTTAGATAAAATTTAGACGCTAACTTTTTAGCCTCAGCTGTCAACCTAAATCCTGTCGATCTTCTGTTTTTTGATTTTCTGTTAGAACGAGCAATCGCATCTCGTATCAATTTATTAATCAGGTTATTTATTCGCCTTTCTTCTTTTTGAGATTTCGCTAATTGACGAACATATTTACGCTCTTTACTTTTAGCTTTTTTTAGTAAACTTTCGTGTTTTTTCTTCTCTTTTAGAATGGTGTTTTGCTCTTGTTCCTTTTCCGTAAGCAACGAACTTTTATTCTCCTTTTTTTGAGAAAGAGAATCAATCATAGCGCTGATTTGATTCGTTTTATCTTGTATTTTGTCCGCTTGTTTTTTTCTAAAACGAGTGTATTGTTTAATATATTGAAACCTTTTGTAAGCCTGAACAAAATCATCAGAAGAGAGGATAAAAAGCAACTGCTTATTCTTGGACTTTGACTTGTAAGAATTGTACACAATTTTAGCATAATCTTGTTTCAATTCTCCGAGTACCAATTGCTGAGATTTTATTTCCTCTTCATTGTTTTTAATTTCTTCTTGCAACACCTCTGTCTCTTCCTTAATCGTTGCAATTAAAGTGTTTCTTCGCTTTATTTTATAATCCAAATCACGAAGTTCTCCCAATAAATTTTTCTCCTTCTTCTTCGTTTGAGAAATCAATGTGTTAAAATATCGAATATCCTTCTTAATCTGAGCGCGACGAGCCTCCAAAGAACGTCTCTTTTTAGATCTTTGAGCATAGGTAGAACTACCAATTAACAATGCGATAAAAACAATAAGTAAAGTACTTTTCTTCATTTATAAACTTATTTTTTTATATCCTTTAGGTATACGAAATGGAAATCTCAAAGCCTCATTTATTTCTATTCTTTTATAAGTCAAATTAACACGTGTTCGTCGTGATGAAGACACAGCCTCCAATGATATATCTTCAGGAATAGAAAGACTATCTACGTTTTGATACTCCTTGTAATTAACCGTCAAAGACTTTCCTTTTTTATCAACGATGTATTGTCGTTTCATTTTGAAATTATCTGGACGCATCCACACGATATATTCCAAAATATCACGAGGATTTTTCAACTGAAACTGATATGACTTTTGCTCTACATCAAAGGAATATTTCCTTTTTGACAAATCTCTTATCGATTGTCCTAAAAGCAAGTTTTCCAACTGCTCAAACGACAATTCAACTCCTATTTTTTTAGAAATCAAAGAGAAATCACCGTCAAAAGAGACTTTCTTCCATTTCTCATAATATTGTACTCGATTAGGTGTTATCTTTGCCTTTGCAACTGTAAATCCATATTTACTAATGCTCAGCCAAATCACTTTCCCTTTTTCCATTCGCAATGAAATAGTTCCACTAATCGATTGCTTTCCGTTATCAAAAAAAGCATCTATTTTGGAACTAAAAGTCTTGATATCAGTTTTATTTCGCTCGTATTTCTTAATTACTTTTCGAGCAGAAGAAAGCATTTTTACGTCTCGGATTGCCGTACTTTTCTTAACTCCACAAGAAGCAACAAAAAGCAACGTAAAAACAAGGATACAATATGTTTTAAAAAATCTCATTTTAGGAATTTGACTCATAATAATAAACGACAAAGATACAGGATTATTTCTAATTGGTGTTGAAATGAAAGAAATATGGATTAAAAACGATTTTATTTTTACTGAAAACAAGAAATATTTAACAAATCATATTTCGCTACTAATTAATACAAAATGAGCTAAATTTTTCACCTAAAATCCTTATTTTTATTTAGAATAAATTTGTTTTTTCTAATTTTAAAATTAACTTTGTCCCGAATTTTTATCAAACACAAAATAATTAATATGAGAAAATTATCAAAATTAATGTTGGTTGCGCTTTTAGCAATCGCAATTCAGGCTTGTAAAAAAGATGACGAGCCATCAACAAAAAAAGTATCTAAAAAAGCGGTTATTGAAAACTATGCAAAAATGGTTTATACAAACTATAAAGAGAGTTTAGATGCTGCAAAAGCAATGCAAGTTAAAATCAATGCTTTTATTGCAAATCCATCAAAAGAAACGATGGTAGCAGCGAAAAAAGCTTGGTTAGAAGCTCGTGAGCCTTACGGAGAATCAGAAGTATTTAGAGGATCTAATGGTCCTATTGATTCTGAAAGCAAAGAAGCTTGGGCAATCAATAACGAAGGACAAATCAATGCTTGGCCGTTAAACGAGGCGTATATTGACTATGTAAGAATGGCAACTGATTATACAGGAGTTGGAGGAATTTATTCACAAAGTATTATTGGAAGTGATAAAGAAATCACAAAAGAATTATTGGTAGGTATGAATGAGAATGGTGATGGTAGTGATGAGGCAGCGGTAAGTACAGGTTGGCACGCTATTGAGTTCTTATTATGGGGACAAGATGACCAAAGACCTGCACCTTTTACAAATGCAAAAGATTTATCTAAAAACACTACTTCTGGATGGCGTCCTGTTGAGGATTACACTACAAGAACAAATGCAGAAAGAAGAAAAACGTATTTAAAAGTAGTTACTCAGTTGTTGATTGATGATTTACAAGACTTAGTGAACACTTGGGCTCCAGGAGGACAGTACTACCAAGTATTTATGGGATTAAAAGAAGACCAAGCTTTAAAGAATATTATTGAAGGACCTCAATTTTTAGCTATGGCTGAATTGTCAAGTGAAAGAATGTTAGTTCCAGCTTACAACGATGGAGGTTTTGAAGGATGTGGACAAGAAGATGAGCACTCTTGTTTTTCTGATAACACTCACAGAGATGTTTACTTAAACGCTAAGGGAATTGTAAACGTATTAAAAGGACAATATGGTTCTGTAAAAGGATCATCTTTCATTGATTTAGTAAAAGCAAAAGACGCTAAACAAGGTAAAAAATTAGAGAATGCAACTAATGATATGTGGAAAAAAATTGTAGCAATTGATACAAAAGCAAAAGCAGGAACTCCATTTGATCAAATGATTTTAAATGAAGGAAAAGGAAACGTTGGAGAAGTTATTACTGCTGCTAAATCACTACTAGATTTAGGAGATATTATAAAAGAAAGTGCTGCTAAATTAGGTATCACTACTTCAAATAGAGAAGATCTTGAACCTACTTATACTGAATAGGAAATTAATTTTTTAGAAAATTATAAAAGAAACTATCTTATTTTTAAGATAGTTTCTTTGTTTTTATTGGTGATAAATCTAAATTTGCACTATATAAAATTTCATTTAAATGAAAAAAATTGTTCTATTTTCAAGGGTTATTTTTTTTACTTTTCTAATGGCTAGTTGTAGTAATGATGATAGCGGATATAAAGCAAAACCAAGTTACTATGAATATCAAAAAGGAGAGGAACTTCCGATAGGAGAATTTAGTGTAGGAAACTATAATTATCAGGCATTTGGTATGCCTCTTCCAGGAATTTCATTTGATAAAACAGTTGATTTTGGTATTGGAGATAGACTTTTTTTAAGAACTTTTTCAGAGGAGACAGGCTTAGGCCCTCGTTTTAATGCAAGAGCTTGTTCTAATTGCCATTTTAGAGATGGTAGAGGAAAGCCTTTAACATCTACAACAGATGCTGACGAACATTTTTCAACAGGTTTTTTAATGCGTTTAAGTGTCGAAGGACAAGGAAAACACGGAGGTCCAAAAGGTGTTGAAAGTTATGGAGGGCAATTACAAGACAGAGGATTAGAAGGTATTGGAGGGGAAGCAAAAGTGAAAGTAAATTGGGAACTTATTGATAAAAAATATCCTGATGGCACACCTTACCAATTGCGAAAACCTCACTATGAATTTTATGATGAGAAATTTGGAAGTTTAGCAGGTGTAATGACTTCTCCAAGAGTTGGAAATCAAACAATTGGACTCGGATTTGTAGATGCTTTGACTGAGCAACAATTACTTGCTAATGCCGATGAAAATGATGCAGATAAAGATGGTATTTCGGGTAGAGCCAATTATGTTTGGAATGTTAGAGCAAATAAATTAACTATTGGAAAATTTGGTTGGAAAGCCAATGCTCCGACCTTAGAACAGCAGATAGCAGGAGCGTTAAGTGGCGATATGGGAATGACTACTTCTATATTTCCAAAACAAAATTGTCCGTCACCACAGCAAGATTGTAATGAGTATGTTACGGAGAATAATATTGAAAATACGATTGATTTTTCTGATAATAAATTAGGGCAAATTACGATGTATCAATCGACATTATCTGTTCCTATACGCCGAAATGTAAAGGATAAAGATGTATTACAAGGAAAAGGACTATTTCACGAAATGAAATGTATTAAATGCCACGCTATTGGTTTTAAAGTTGAAAAATCAGAAATAGTACCTGAAATAAACGGAACTGTTTTTAATCCATATTCTGATTTTTTATTACACGATATGGGTGAAGATTTGGCTGACAACAGACCTGATTTCTTGGCAAATGGTAGAGAATGGCGCACACAGCCACTTTGGGGAATCGGTATGATTCCAACTGTGAATAAGCACACTTTTTTACTTCACGACGGACGAGCGAGAAATATAGAAGAAGCTATTTTGTGGCACGGAGGGGAGGCTGAAAATTCTAAAAAGGAATTTATGAATTTGAGCAAAGAAAAAAGAGAACAGGTGTTGAAGTTTATTAATTCTTTATAAAAAACTTATTTGTAAGGAAATAAACTAAATAACCAATAAAAAGAGTTACTTTTGTGCTTTATAAAAAGATTGATTAAAAATAAATAGATAATGACAAAAAGAATATTAATTGTAATTCTTACATCACTTCTTTTGTGGAATTGCAGTAAAGAAGAAACTTTCGATGATAAGAAAATGATTCGCAATATTTATGAGCAAATTATTAAACCAGAAGAAACAAAGTTTTATAATGACGCTATTGTTTTACAGAATTTGACAAAAGAATTTGTCGAAACGACAACGGTCGAAAAATTAGAGAAAGTAAAAAAACAATGGATTGTTGTAGCAAAAGATTGGGCAAGATGCTATGTTTTTGATATCGGAGATGTAAAAAAAGGAAATTTTTTCCGCTATCTAGCTACTTTTCCTGTAAATTCCACAAGTTTAGAGGGTAAAATAGAAAGAACTGCTTTAAAAGATCTTACAAAAAAATATGTTTTAGACAGGTTTGGATTAGACACAAAGGGACTTTATGGAATGGAATATTTGCTCTTTAAAGATAATGCACCACAAAATGTAGAACTTTTTGCAAAAAGTGAAAAGAGGAAAAAAGTATTGCAACTCATTGTAAATGAGTTTGTAGATGATGTTACTAATTGTAAGAAAGCATGGGACAAGTATGCTCCTAAGTTAATTGAAAACAAGGAGGACAAAGAGAGTGTCGATAATTCTTTTAATCAAATTATAGGAGGTTTAAATAATGCTATCCACTTTGCTTGGGAAACGAAAATAGGTAAAGCTATCAGAAAAAATGATATAGAAGCTCCTTACAGCAAAATATCCCTAGAATTGATTAGAGAAAATGTTGCAATGACCAAGAAAGTATATTTTTCAGGAATTGATGACAAAGTAAAAATTACCATTAAATATGATGGGGTAAACAATGCCATTAAAGAGCGATATAAAAAAATAGAAAATGCTATAAATGCTATTCAAAGTCCTTTAGAAGAAGCGATAAAAACAGAGAGAGAAAAGGTAGATACATTACTTAAAGAATTAAAACTTTTACAACAAAAAGAATTTTTAACAGATTTAAAAGGAGCTTTATCATTCATCGAGTCTCGAACTGATGGTGATGGAGATTAAATTTACTGTTTATAGAGCTGTGTTTTGCAAATGAAAAGAGTTATCATAAGCTTATGTTTTTTATGTTTTTTTGGTTGTAAAAGCGACCATTCTGTAACTTCTAAAGAAGAAGACACACAAATAAAAGAAGGTGCTTTGGTCGGCAAATTCAGTATTTTTTCTGTTGATACAGATGCGTTTAGTTATCGTTTGCCAGAGATGAATAGTTCTCAAAAGATTGATTTTAAATTAGGTGAACGCTTATTTAAAACAAATTGGGTACCCGCTCCTGCCTCTACCACAGGATTAGATGGCTTAGGTCCTACTTTTGTTTCAAAATCATGTCAAATATGTCATATTAGAAACGGACGAGGAATGCCTCATGAAAAATCAAGAAAGGAAAGTTTGGGTTTTTTGATGCGTTTGAGTGTTCATGGGAAAGATGAGAATGGAGGTCCTAATCCAGTAAAAGGGTACGGTATTCAACTTCAAAATAAAGGTATTTTAAGAGTTAAGGGCGAGGCAGATATTAATTTGAATTATAAGTATATTAAAGGTACTTATCCTGATGGAACGCCTTACGAATTACAAAAACCAATATATACATTAACTAACCCTCGTTATGGGGCTTTACCTTCAGATTTATTGTTGTCACCACGAGTGGGACAGCAAGTTATTGGTTTAGGGTTTATCGATGCTTTATCCGAGCAAGAAATTTTAAAAAATGCTGATGAGAACGATGCTAATGGCGATGAAATTTCAGGTAAAGCAAACTATGTATGGAATGTTCAACAGCAAAAAAAGACGATTGGGAAATTTGGATGGAAAGCAAATTCTCCCACTTTAAAACAACAAATTGCAGGGGCTTTTCATCAAGACATAGGAATTACAACTCCAATGTTCCCTAAGCAAAATTGCCCAGAAGGACAAGATATTTGTAAAGATTTACCAACTGGGGATGATGGTAAATTTGAAGTTACCGAACAAGGTTTAAATGATATTACTTTTTTCTTATCTACCGTTTCTGTTCCAGAGCGTAGAAATTGTAAAGATGAGGATGTAATAATAGGAAAGACATTGTTTTATAAAATCAATTGTATTGGATGTCACTCCGTAGGTTTAAAAGTTGGAAAGTCAGAGGTTTTTCCAAAAATGGAAGGAATTACCATCAATCCTTATTCTGATATTTTATTACACGATATGGGGGAAGGTTTGGCTGATAATCGTCCTGATTTTTTAGCAAATGGTAGGGAATGGCGTACGCAACCTCTTTGGGGAATTGGGTTAATTAAAACGGTTAACAAACATACTTTTCTTCTTCACGACGGACGAGCAAGGAGTATTGAAGAAGCAATATTATGGCACGGAGGAGAAGCTGAAAAAGCAAAAAAGGAGTTTATGAACTTGTCGAAAAAAGAACGAGAGCAACTCCTGAAATTCACAAATACACTTTAAACAGTGCTAATTACAAATCCTCAAACAATATCAAATAAACATTTTTAGCATTATCTGTTCCATAACTCAAGAAATCTTCTTGAGCTTTTAAAGGATTATAACTCTTTATCGAACTGATATTACTAGGTATATCCATTCCATACTTCATTTTAATACCTGTAAGGCTATCTCCATTACTTCGAGTAATTTGACTCGTAGTAGCATAAACAATAAAAGATGAAGATAAATCTGATATTTTATTCCTTTTTAATTGATTGGAAGAAAACAAAATACTTCCATTTTCAGCAATTAAGTACTCACACCCCACAAAAACAGGTGTATGAGAATTGAAATTTACTAATGGTTTTACTCCAATGGTTTTTACTAATTTTAATAAATCATAATCTGTACAAACGAGTTTATCCCATTGGTTTTCTTGAATAATGTTTTGCAATGCCTCCACAACGTCTTCTAAGGAAGTACAATACAGAAAACGCCCCTCTTTTTTAATAAAATTAGATACAAACAGCTGATCCAAAGGAAGATTTGCATCTACCTTGGGTGAAATAAGTTCTTCTTTTTTCTCCTCCTCTTTTTTTCCAAAAAATTTATCCCAAAAACCCATCGAATCGTATTATGCTGAAGGCAAAAATAAAATAATTCTTTAATTATTTAAAAAAGAAATAATATTTTTTTCTATTCGTTGCTCTATCGTTGAAATATCAGACTTTTTAAACACCTCTCCTGTTATTTTTTCATATAACTCAATGTAACGATTCGATATTTCATTTACCTTTTCATCAGTCATTTCTGGAACGGACTGCCCATCTTTCCCTTGAAATCCATTTTCAATTAACCATTGACGAACAAATTCCTTTGAAAGTTGCTTTTGAGGAAGTCCCTTTTCTTGACGCTCTTCATAACCTTCTAAATAAAAATAACGAGAAGAATCTGGTGTATGAATCTCATCAATTAATACAATTTTACCATCTTTTGTTTTTCCAAATTCATATTTGGTATCTACCAAAATTAAACCACGTTCTTTAGCTATTTCAGTTCCTTTTTTGAAAAGTTTTCGAGTGTAATCTTCTAAAACTGCATAATCTTCTTCGCTTACAATTCCTTTTTTCAAAATATCTTCACGAGAAATATCCTCATCGTGCATTCCGTTATCAGCTTTTGTTGACGGCGTGATAATTGGCTCTGGAAATGGATCGTTCTCTCTCAACCCTTCTGCCATAGTTACTCCACAAAGCGTCCTCTTCCCTACTTTATATTCTCGAGCGGCGTGTCCCGACAGATAACCTCTAATAACCATCTCAACTTTAAAAGGAGTACACAAATGCCCTACGGCAACATTTGGATCAGGAGTAGCAATTATCCAATTGGGAACAATTTCTTTTGTTGCCTCCATCATTTTGGCCGCAATCTGATTTAAAATTTGCCCCTTAAAAGGAATTTGTCTTGGCAACACTACATCAAAAGCAGAAAGCCTATCTGTAGCAATCATTACCAAAAGTTGGTCATCAATATTATAAACTTCCCTTACTTTTCCTTTGTAAACTGATTTTTGCTTTGGAAAATTAAAATTCGTGTGGTTGATAGTGTTCATTATTATTTTATTGCGTTTAGTTTGGTTATTATGACTTGTGCAAATTAAACCTAAGAACATCTATTTGCACCACATATTATTCAAGACAAAAATAATGCGTTTTTTTATAAAACACAAATGCCTTTTCAACCTTATTTTCTTAGAACACTCAACCTAAACAATAAAGAATTCAAGTGAGTAAAGGTTTTTAATAGGACAAGACTATTATTTTTTAGTCTCTATTATTTTTTAGTCTCTATTATTTTTTCAACATTAATCCCTCCACTTTTAGGAAAAAAACCTCGTGAAAAAAGTACGATTCCAAAAATCATCAATACAATCCCCATCCCTCTTTTAATTTTATAAATTAAAGCGGGTGTTAACTTGGACTTCAACTGTTTTGCTAGGGCTATTTTTACAATATCAAAGCTAAAATAGGACAAGATAATCACTCCAAAAAAACGAAAAAACTTACCAGCATCCATACCAATATTAGGAGCTACAACAATCACCATCCCTAACCAAAAAGCTAGCACTCCGACATTTATAAAATTCAATAAAAAACCTTCTACAAAGAGTTTAAAATAGTTCGTTTTTTTAATCACCACTAATCGACTATCTTGTATTCCTTTCATTTTTTTATCTAAAAACATCACCAAGCCATAGATAAAAAGAATTATACCTCCAATATAGAACAAATTGGGGTTGTCTTTAATTTGATTTAAAAAACTCCTACTTCCATAATAAGCAATCAAAATAAAAGCAACATCGCCTAAAATAACTCCTAAATCAAATACAATAGCCGCTCTAAAACCCCTCAAAATACTATTTTGGAGCAGCATAAAAAAAACTGGCCCAATCATCGTGGTCAATATCAACCCAATAACAATAGCGTCTTTTAATTCGTTTAAAGTCATATTTTTTGTTTACAGCTGGTAAAGATACTATAATATAGCATTTCTTCAAGTGAAAAAATATTTTTTTTCACTCCACCTAATCATTCCTCCTAAATTTCACAGTAAAATTTGGTCTACCAAAAGAATTAAAAAAATCCAAAATAGAACTCTTCCTTTTGCCAAATGACAACACCTATTTATAACTACGAATAGTCAAACTATCTTTTTCTTTCTTGACTTTTATCACCTTACCCATATCTTCATTAGGAACAGTAACGGATAGAACGTAATGCTTAATCTTCCAGCCTTTAGGCGTTTTTTCTAAAACTCCAGAACCTCTACAAACTCCCATCCAAGTATCTAAAAGTTCATCAAACCAAGCGATATTTTTGGTTTGGCTGAGAAATATATTTCTTTGTAAAGGAGTAAAACTCCAAGCCTTTCCTTTGTCAAAATAGGGTTTTGAAAATTTGGCAAACTGCTCTTTTGTCCAATGCTCTTTGGCATCTGTTCCTACAAAAATAGCATTATCAGCCATTTGATTCATATAAGGGACAAAATCAGCTTTTGAGGCAAACAAATGCCATTCATTCACCACATTAGAAATGGCTTTTTTTATTTCAACATCTGTTTTTGACACTTCTTCTTGACAAGAAAAAAAGAAAATTACGACTACTAAAAGGACTATTTTTTTCATTTGTTTATTTTTTTGCTAATCTACAAAAAGTGAACAAAAATAAGGCATTGGTATGCAAAAATGTATGAACTTCCAGTTAAGAAATTGATCTATCCCTTACACACTGTGTTATCAGACGTTATTTTATAGTTCGAATTCCAAATATATTCCATTATGGTCTGACATATATAAATTATTCTCATCGAAATTATTCCAAGCACCAACATTGTAATTTTTCATCTCTTTCAGGAACTCATTAGATACACAAATATGGTCAACATTTTTTCGTATTGTCTGTTTTTTAGGGTCAGGTGTTAAGAATTTCTCTGAAAAATCAATTTCTGTCACACATTCCAAATTATTTTCGTTTAATTTTTCTGTTAATAATGCTCTGACTTTTCTAGTTCCATAACCAATATTTTTAAATCTTGTTTGGTTAAAGTCTCCGATAATCATCAATGGTAATTTTTCATTTTCAATTATCTTCTTCCAATCTTCACTTTGACTATAGATATCTTTTTCGTGATATTCCCAATTTTTATAGCCTAATTCCCCATATCTTTCTCCTTTTACGCCTGCCATATGATAAGGTATTATAGTTCCGTATATTGTGATTTCTTTATTTGGAAGTTTGATATTACAACATAGAGTTCTATTCTTATTAAATGTTTCAACCTTTTTAGTTATTTTATATTTTGACCATATGACAACCCACTGTTCATCAGGTGTTCTTTGAAATGGCTCAGAACTATAAGAATATGGATGGGTTTTTGATAAATCAACTGCATTTGATGATTCTGTTAATACAATAATATCTGCATTTTCTTCATTTAATTTCTTTAAAACCCTCTTGGTTTTTGAAGTATTCTTTTTTGGTCGTTCAATATTCCAGTTTATGATTTTAAATTTTTGACCGTCTGAAATATTAATTTTTAATTCTGATGGCTTAGGAAATTTTATAGGAATAAAACCTATTTCAAAAGGAAGTTCTAAATTTTCAAGGTCTTTAATTCTCTTATCAAGTAAATTGTTCTGTTCAGAATATTTAAAAATGATTTTTAAATACCTTCTAATTATCATTAGAGTTGGAAATTTTTCTTTTTCATTAAACCACTTAAATAAATCTTTTTTTCCTTTGGAACTATTACACGTTTTACAAGCATAGATTAAATTATCTCCAATATCTAGCCCTCCTTTTGCTTGTGGGAATATATGGTCTAATGCTAATTTTTTTTCACTTCCACAATAATTACATATTTGTCCTGTTTGAAGTTTTATTTTTTCATCTTCAAACAAACTTTTTATATTCATACTACCGTCTGTTAAACCGTTAAAAAGTCTTGTTCTAATGATAAAATTAATTTTCTCATAATTAACTTGATTATTTTTAACAGCAGAATGAGCCATCGCTAAATTAGAGTATGACCAATATATTAATTTTCTTAAGGCATCTGATTTCTTTATTTCAATTTTCAAGCTTGGTTTGTTTTAATGTTTGACAGCATCTAGATAAATGATTATTCCGTGTAAAAATAATTTATTTTTTGAAATATTAAGCAGTAATTATCGAATTTTTATTATTTTTGGTAATCTATTTCATTAAATAAATATTAAAACGCAACAAATTAAATACCAATAAATTAAAATGAAGTCAAAACTTTTAATCTTAGCACTCGCATTATCCTCTTTCATAGGATATGCACAAGACCAGTATCCAGATGTATGGAAATACATCGAAGATGAGAATGTAATTAGTGAAAATAAGGAAGATGCTCACGCAAGTTTCACTTCTTACACCTCTATAAATGAATTGAAACAACAAAAGCCATCATTTAAAAAATCGTTAAATGGTATTTGGAAATTTGATTGGGTACGTTCACCAAAGGACAGACCAACCACATTTTACCAACCGTCTTTTGATGTGAGCAGTTGGAACGACATTAAAGTTCCTTCCAACTGGGAAGTAGAGGGGTACGGAATCCCTATTTACACCAATCATAAATACGAATTTGCAGATGATAGAACACCTATCACAGAATTAAAATTCAAAAATGGTAAGCCTGCCAATCCGGGGAAAGTGCCTCACGAATACAATCCAGTAGGTTCGTATCGTAGAGATTTTACAATACCTGAAAATTGGGACAGAAAAGAATTATTTTTGCACTTAGGAGCCGTAAAATCAGGGGCTTTTGTATGGTTAAACGGAAAGTATATCGGTTATTCGCAAGGAAGTAAATTACCGACAGAGTTCAATATTACCAAATTTGCTAAAACAGGAAAAAATACCATTGCTTTACAAATTTTCCGTTGGACAGACGGTGCATATTTAGAATGTCAGGATTTTTGGCGTTTTAGCGGTATCGAGAGAGAGGTTTTCATCTACGCTCAACCGAAAATTCGTATCAAAGATTTCTATGTAACTTCTACATTGACGAACGATTACAAAGACGGTTTGTTTGATGTAGATGTGGTGTTACAAAATCATCAATCACAAAATAAAAAAGTAAAAGTTACTTGTGAAATTAAAGGTTTTAACGAAACCAAAAATGATTATAAATCCAACTCAAACATCAAAATTGTAAAGGCTCAAAAAGGTACTAACACCATTAATTTTAAAGGAAAAATAGAAAATGTAAGTGCTTGGAATGCAGAGCACCCTAATTTATATACTTTGATTATCAAAGTTGTTGATGAAAATGATAAATTACTCGAAGTAACTTCTCAAAAGATAGGATTTAGAAGTGTAGAAGTTAAAAATGGCTTGTTATTAATCAATGGTAAACACGTTACTTTCAAAGGGGTGAATACCCACGAACACAATGGAGAAACAGGACACGTTGTTACTCGCGAGCAAAATTTACAAGACATTAAACTTTGGAAAGAAAACAACATCAATGCCGTTCGATTGAGCCACTATCCACGAGCGAGAGATTTTTATGAATTATGCGATGAATACGGAATTTATGTAGTTGATGAGGCAAATATTGAGTCGCACGGAATGTACTACGGT